>Ga0315903_10002182_pt1 | contig 29246 bp, 34 predicted proteins | sample LakEriMetagenome_7_FD_203524 | JGI IMG/M metagenome (GOLD analysis project Ga0315903, IMG submission 203524) | Freshwater fungal communities from buoy surface, Lake Erie, Ohio, United States - Buoy 2 MA119 | ecosystem: Environmental > Aquatic > Freshwater > Lake | place: USA: Lake Erie, Ohio... | reverse complement strand
TTACGGTAGAGCAACTAATCCACCTTAACAACTCGTTCAATATTATGCAGCGTATGCCTGAGCCAATTGATAGCATTCCTAGACTGGCAATGTTTCTTGCTGTAATGCGTCCTGCTAAAAAACACTTGCAAGGGTTGACATGGAAAGAAGTCGCAAAGACTGTATGGGATAAGGATAGTGATGGCTACAGCTTCAAGAAAAGTCACGCCATTGCTTACGCCCAGCTTGTGGTTGTGCATATGAATTTATTGAAAGAACAAAATGCTTAAAGAATCTATTGTTGAAATTCCAAACTGGCCTGTAGAAGGCGTAAATTTCAAAGACCTTAGTAAGGTATTGACTCAGCCTGGAGATTTTCGCTGGGCATTAGACCGTTTTAAGATGTTTATGCTAATCAATGAAGTAACTTGCATCGCTTCACCTGATGCTCGTGGCTTCATTTGGGGTGCACCTGTTGCTGCTGAACTTGAATTGCCCTTTCATATGATTCGCAAGCCAGGCAAGTTGCCTCCTCCGATCATCAGTCAGTCATATGAGTATGAATATGATAGCGGAACATTAGAGATTAAGGGTGATACTGATATCGGAGCTGGCGCAAAGGTAGGCATTATTGATGATGTTAACGCTACGGGCGGCACTGCATTAGCTACTATTCAACTATTGACCAGATTGGGTGTTGATCCGAAGGATATCTTTTATGCCTGTGTTATTGACTTGAAGTTTTTACAGGGCAGTGAGAAGATTCGTGATACTGGCATAACTATGATTTCATTGGTTGATTATGATGAATGATATTATTTTATTAGCAATGCCCGAAGAAGCACCCAGCCTTGTTGGTAAAGAAGGGGTGTTTTTTACTGGCGTTGGTAAAGTCAATGCTGCTATCGTTGCTGCTACACTGATTGAACGATACAAGCCCACTCGTGTATTCAACTTCGGTACTGCTGGCGGCATCACAGCTACACATGGCGGCATCTATAAGTGTACTACATTTAATCAACGTGACGTTATTTTAGGTGGCGTAATTGTAGGTCCTCAAGCAGAAATTTTACATCAACCTATTATTATCGGAGACGATGGATGGTCACTCAGTACCGGAGACAACTTTGTAACCGACACCTATAATATCAATGCCGACCTTGTTGATATGGAAGCGTTCTCAATTGCTAAGGCGTGTGTGTCAGCGGGAGTAGAGTTTATCTGTCATAAGTATATCAGTGATATGGCTAATGACGAAGCGCCCGACCATTTTGTAGATCATGTCCATAAGGGCGAAGAACACTACATTGAAATACTAAAAGAGTATGGAGTACAACTATGAATCTGGCACTACTTGAAGAAAACAATCCACAGCTACTTGAAGTTTCAGAAGAATGGGACTTCGACACTGACGGAAGCCCCGAAGAACTTGTCAGGGCTATGTCAAAGTTTATGACTGACAATGGCGGAGTAGGTCTTGCTGCTCCTCAAGTTGGAATCAAAAAGCGTATCTTTATCATGGGTAACTTTATTAAGCTTGTGGCTTGTATCAATCCTAAGATTGTCTCATTATCTGATGATCGTGAAAATGATCTTGAAGGCTGCTTAAGCTTCCCTGACTTGTTCATGAAGGTAAAGCGCCCGGCGAGTGCGATGGTGCAGTATAATACTATATCAGGTGAATTGATCGAACGTGAATTGACTGGATTTGAATGCAGAGTATTCTTACACGAATATGATCATTTGATCGGAGTGACTTTTGATCAAAGAGTAGGTGATTTGACTTACAGAATGGCTAAAGATAAGAGAAAGAAAGAATTAAAGAAGAAGTCTAGGGCATCCGCTTAACAAGTGTGATACTTCTACGCTTTGCTCTTTTCTTTGTGAAGTCTGACATACAGACAACTGGACCATGAATTATTTCTAAACCTTTGTTGTTAAATGTCTTGATATACGGCTTGAAGATTATCCATTCCTCTTTCAAAAAAATATTGATGGGAATTGATCTATTTGATTCCCACCACCATATATCACCTAATTCTAAAAACTTTGCTCTAAGCTCAGCTTGAATGATTGCACCGTAATCATACATGGTAGTAACAGTATCATCCCTGTTTTGGATTATTCCCACGTAATCCTGATTACTATAGGAACATATAGTGATGAAAGGGTGGTTTTCACTGAGTCGTTTGAAGAAATCGTCATTCATAATCTAATCTATTTACACCATTTTACCCAAACTATTTATTTTAGTAATAAATACTTGACAAGGAGAAAGATTTGTGTACACCACTTCAGTTTTTGTATATGTCCAGAGACAAATCGTAGTTCTCCTAACAGGAAATTCACCGAGAAAATATATGCCACAATATGCTAAACCACTAACTCTACACAAGGGTGTTGACAACAGAATTCAATTTCAGTTCTTGAATCAGGAACAGAAGCCCGTAGATATTACTGGAAAAAGCATTAAGTGCAGAATATTGAATTATGACGGCACTGAGGTTTTACTTTCAAAAGCGTTAGATTTAGATTTCGCATTAACTGGTATAGCCTCATTAAGACTTAACTCAGCAGAGATTGAAGATTTCCCTGCACAGAAAGCATATTACTCATTAGAAATTCCTGAAGGACAATTTGACTTTCCGGTGTTCGTAGATCAGAATGCAGGGGCAAGAGGCGATATGAACATCGTCAACTCTGTCCTTCCTTCCTTTGTTCCTTCTGAAATAGTTACTATTCCAACTGGACAACCTTTCCCCAATATTAGTAATAGCTCAGGGAACACTAACCTCGTATACTATACAAGTGTAATCAATACTCAAGACAATCCAGTGTTGACAATTCAAACAAAGTATGAAGAATATTATGGTAACGTAACTATTCAAGGTTCTACTATTGTTAATGGTGATTGGTACGATATTATTAATGATACTGATTTAGCTAATGTAAGCGAAACAAGAGGCTACACTATTCACGGCTTCCACCCATTCGTTAAAGTTGAGTTCACGAGTAATTCGGGTGCGGTAACCAATATACTTGCACGATAACAATTTTACTGCTATATTATCTTAATGTTTGATATTCTGTCCGTCATTCCGGGTAAAAAGAGAGTTGCCTCTAAAGGATGGCACAGCTTTGACGCGGTCTGTTGTCATCACAGGGGCCATAGGCGTGACGATAGAGGGCGAGGTGGCATCGTCTTTGATAGCGATGATGATTGGACATATCACTGCTTCAACTGCGGCTTCTCTACAAGATTTGTGCTTGGACAACCTATTGCAGTCAAGGCTAGAGAATTGCTAGGCTGGTGCGGCATTCCCGAAGAACAGATTAACAAGTGGAGCTTTGAAAGCCTTCGTCACAGAAGCTTGATTGATATCATAGCAGATTCAAAGCCTAAATGGAAAATCAAGTTTGATGAAGTGAATCTTCCAGACAATGCGGAACCGGTTGACCCGTCTAATCCTGAACACGAAAAATATGTTGAATACTTGACTACGAGAGGATTGGCTGTTGATGACTTCGCATTTATGGTTACTCCTACTGACTATGCAAGAAATAGAAATCGCATCATTGTCCCCTACACTTACGATGGTAAGAATGTAGGATACATCAGCAGATTTTTAGACAACAGAATACCTAAGTATATTAAGAATCAACAGACAGGCTATGTGTTCGGCTATGATCAGCAGAAGCCGGAGTATGAAGTGTGTTTGGTATTTGAAGGCGTGCTGGACGCAATCAGTTTTAACGGCTGTGCGTTAGGACATGACAGTATCAGCGAAGAACAGGCTACTGTTCTGAAAAGATTGCGTAAGAAAATCATCATTGTTCCCGATCAAGATAAGACAGGACTTACTATTTGTGAGAGAGCATTGGATTTGGGCTTTCACGTTAGTCTTCCTAACTGGGGTCCGGGAATAAAGGATGCCAATGATGCTTTATTAAAGTATGGCAAGCTCCCTACACTACTAAGTATCTTGCAAAGCGCAACAAACAGCAAAATTAAGATTGAAATGCAGAGGAATAAAATTGCTAAAAGAATATAACACTGACGTTCAAGAACTTTTCTTGCGAATGATGGTTACTAATGCGGAGTTGTATACTCGTGTTATGAACATCATGAATCCTCAAAACTTTGATCGTAGATTACGTCCAGTTGCAGAATTCATTGTGGAGCATACTACTAAGTACTCCATCATGCCCGATCCTACGCAAATCAGAGCAACTACAAGTGAAACGATTGAACATATTCCTGAACTTGATCAGGGGCATTATGATTGGTTCTTGGAAGAATTTGAAGCATTCACTAAGAGACAAGAACTTGAACGTGCAATTCTTAGCGCGGCAGACTTGCTTGAAAAGGGTGAGTTTGATCCTGTTGAAAAGCTAATCAAAGATGCAGTTCAAATCAGTCTACAGCGTGATATGGGTACTGACTACTTCTCCGACCCACAAGAACGATTGAACAAGTATTTCAATCAAGGTGGTCAGGTGTCTACTGGTTGGCCGCAGCTTGATAGAGTCATGTATGGTGGTATGAGTCGCGGTGAACTTAACATCTTCGCAGGTGGTTCTGGTTCTGGTAAGTCGCTTGTCATGATGAACATCGCACTCAACTGGCTTTCTCAAGGACTCAGCGGTGTCTATATCACGCTTGAACTTAGTGAAGAATTGACTTCGCTTCGTACTGACGCCATGCTTACAAGTATGAGTACGAAAGACATTCGCAAGAACCTAGAAGATACTGCGTTGCGAGTCAAGATGAACGGCAAGAAGATGGGTCAGTATCGTGTTAAGGCATTGCCTGCGCAGTCTAATGTGAACGCTATTCGCAGCTACATCAAGGAAGTGCAGATTCAGACAGGTATCAAGATTGACTTTGTTATGATTGACTATCTTGACCTTGTTATGCCCGTCAGTATTAAGGTTAATCCAAACGACCAGTTCATCAAGGACAAGTATGTATCAGAAGAACTTCGTAACTTGTCTAAGGAGCTAGGCATTCTTATGATTACTGCTTCACAGTTGAACCGTTCGGCTGTTGAAGAAATTGAATTCGATCATAGTCATATCGCAGGTGGTATTTCAAAGATTAATACTGCGGACTATGTGTTTGGTATCTTCACTTCACGTTCTATGCGTGAGCGCGGCAAGTATCAGATTCAGTGTATGAAATCTCGTAGTTCTACTGGTGTTGGTCAAAAGATTGATTTGGAATACAATATTGATACTATGCGTATTACTGATGAAGACCCAGAAGAAGGAAGGACTCATACGCAGACTCCAACACAACTTATGAATCAAATCAAAACTACGAGTTCAGTAAGTGAAACTGTTAACAACCTACCTACTACAGAAGCTAAGGTAGTATCAGATGTACAAGGTGCAAAGCTAAAAACATTATTAAATTCCCTCAAGAAAAACTAAAGGTTGAATAAATATAATATAGGATCTTTACTTATTATGCAAAAGAAAACCAAAAGCCTTCTTGAGGAACTACAGTCATTTGGTGACACAAGAGATATGAATCATATCATTGAATCTCGTGCATCAAATATTATTACTAGTGCTATCAATTTAATTGAATTGATGCAGAAACAATATCCTTCCGAAAAGGCTGAACTTCTTGAAAAGAAGCTTTTGAGCGCAATCAAAAGTAAAGATCAGGCAAGATTCACTAAGTCTTTGAGGAAGAAAAATGAAAATTAACGAATTCAAGCAACCAAAAAAAATTGATGAAGTTTCTAGTTTAGCAGGCGCTATGTTCGGTGAGGTGCCAATGTCAGCACTGAAGGGTATGTTTACTGGTAAAGGTGGAAAGCAGCAATTAGCACAAGATATCTTTCTAAGAGATTTTTATCAAGACGCAATAACCTCATTAGACAACGGAATAAAAAGCGGATATGTTGATAAAAATAAACCGTACGGCACTCCGTCAAATACACAATCCGGTACTGCAACAGATCCTAATGCTAATTTTGGTAATGCAACACCTCAGAATGTTGGCCCCGCATCAGGAGCCGCAGGTGCATCAGGAACCGCAGGTGCATCAGGAACCGCAAGTGCATCAGGAACCGCAAGTGCATCAGGAACCGCAAGTGCATCAGGAGCTGCCGGTACAAGCGTAGCCCCAACGAATACTACTAATGCACTAAACGCACCAACTTTAGCTCAACGAGGTACAAACGTAACTACGAAAGCAGGTACAACAGGCGCAACCGGATCCATTACGACAGGTGGCCCAAGCGCACCCGCTACTTCTACTACTGCTCCTAAGCCAGGTGCACCCGCTACTTCTACTACTGCTCCTAAGCCAGGTGCACCCGCTACTTCTACTACTGCTCCTAAGCCAGGAACAGCAACAACGACGCCGGCAGGAACCTCTTCATCGGCCCGACCCCCAATATTCACCGGGCCACCAGCAAAGCCAGGAACACCGGCAGCAACACCCGCTGCAAAGCCAGGTGCACCTGCTACCCCCACTACTGCTGCAAGACCCGGTTCACCTACCGCCCCCGGCACACCTCCTGCCGGTAAAACTCCGACTGCTACTCCAGCGCCGGCTACAAATCAACAAAACCAACAATACAAGTGGGCTCCTAAAGGAATGAAGATTACACCAAACACTCCGTTGAGTAGTTTGGGAGCAACCGGTAAATTAGCTGAGTCTACCTATCACAACCTAAATAATATCTTTGAAAGCGTGATTTCAGAAATGGAAGGCGGCAATGATGCAACTGTTAGTATTACAGATCACATGCTTGAATGGTTTGGACAATACATGGATGGGGCTAATTGGGAAAGTAAAAAAGCTGCTGTAATTCCTCAAATTAAAAAGATTCAAGACACTTATAAGTCTGACGGAGGAAAAGCAGCAATAAAGAGTTTAGCTAGATTCGCCTATTCTATTACAGGACAGCGTGGCGGCGGCGGAATGCCTGCTGGAGCGAAAAATGCAGTACAGAATACTACGGGAGTTCAGCCAGGTGGCGGTCTAACTAGTGAACAATTAGTAGCCGCACTAGCTTCACTGCCGAAGGAAGAACAACAAAAAGTAATTCTACAAGTGCAAAGGCAAAATGTTAAATAATGACAATTTTATCTGAAGGTGGGGCAATGCCCGGTGTTGGCGCAATCCATGTTGATGAGATTGAACCCACATTGGATAGCCTAGAAAAGATTTTAGGTATTGACCTAAAAAATAATGTCTTGGGCAGCGTAGGTAAGAAAGAGTTCTCTGGTGATATTGATATTGCACTACAAATTGACGCAGAAGATATTCCTGATTTTGTAGAAAAACTAAAAAATATTCCTGAGGTACTTGACATTGCCAAAAGTTCTGTTATCATGACTAAAGTTAAGATTGCAGATTATGACCCTAACAAAAAAGTAGAGGGCAAGCCGAGAACAGGTTATGTTCAGGTAGACTTTATGCCCGGAGATCCGGGTTGGTTGAAGACATTCTATCACGCTCCTCACGAGAAAGATAGCAAGTATAAGGGCGTATTCAGAAACATTCTTATCTCAAGTATTGCAGCACATCTTGATCGGCAAGAGTCAGAACAAAAGATTGCAGATGGTAGACCAGCGCAATCTCAGAGATATATGTGGAGCCCTACAGACGGTCTAATCAGAGTATTAAGAACTCCTGAACCTAACAAGAAGGGTGATGGATATACCAAGAAGAATAATAACAAAATCATTGATGGTCCATACAAAGATCCAAATGAGATTGCCGATGTATTAAAGCTTGACAGCGCAGATGACTTGTATTCGTATGAAACATTGCGTAAAGCTATGGATAAGAACTATTCACCTGATTTAGTTAATGTTATACTTAAAGACTTTGCAGAAAATTCTATAGTAAAAGATGTAGGCGTACCTACTGATATCAAGCTTAGCGAGAGTGTCGGTTCAAGTGATTGGTTTAGAACACTATTGGATATCGTAAAATGAAAATCGTAGAAATTCTAAAAGAATCAATCTATCTGACTGAAGCTGCAAATCCTCGCACCCCACACCCTGAAGACTCAGTTTTTGCTGGCTCGGGCGCTGCTAAAGATGCAGTTGATTCAATGTATTATGTCATTGATAATCCAGAAACTCTCACTATTAAGTGGGACGGCTTCCCTGCATTGATTTTCGGCTACAACGACAAGGGACAATTCACTGTATCAGACAAGTATATGTTTGACAAAGGTTCTGAGTATCTAGGCACAAGTCCTAAGTTTTGGCAAGAGTATGATGCAAGTAGAGGCAAGAGTCGTCCTGAACTATATCAGAAGTTAAACAATATTTGGGATGGACTAAAAGCTGCTGTTGGAAGTAGCAAAGGCTTCTTTTGGGGAGACTTAATGTGGGGAGACCAACTAGCCGATCAGAATGGCAAGCTAGTATTCAAGCCAAACACTGTTACATACGCAGTACCTGCTAACTCTGAGTTGGGTAAGACTATCGCAGGCACCAATGGTGGCGTAGCAGTTCATCAATACTTCAGTGAAGTCGGAGGCAAACCTTCACCCTGGAATGGTCAGGGTCTAGAGGGAAATAACGAAGTCGCTATTCTTACTCCTAACATGGGCATTGACTTTAGCTTGACTGCACCCAACAATGAAGTATCTAAAGTAAATCAAGCACTGTCACAGAATGGTCAGTTAGATGACTTCTTATCAGGTATGGATGGTGTTGCAAGAAACGCACTACAGAAGTATCTAGGACATATTGCAACTAATCAAACTAATCTTCCAATAGATCAATGGTTACAAAGCAATGTCAGCGGAAAGCAATATCGTTTCTTAGTGGGTGACGGTGATGGCTATCTTGTCAAGAACAAGAAACAGCTTGACGCATTGATGAACTTGTATTTTGCTATCGCCAATCTCAAGAATAGTTTGGCTGCTCAATTAGAGCAACAGGTTCAGGGTGTAGAACAGTCTATCAACGATAGACCTGGCGGAGAAGGATTCGTGTTCAATACACCTAACGGACTAGTCAAATTAGTCAACCGCGGTGGCTTCAGTGCTGCACATTTTGGTAAGAAAAAGTAATCCAAAACCAAGTTTTTTTCGTTCAGGCATAAATAATAGTATGAGCTTCGGCTCACTTTTATACAAGGAAAACGAAAATGGCACAATTCACAAGAGTAAACGGTGACTTCCAGCAAGTCATGAACTATGACGCTCCTGCGTACACCAACGAAGGTTCAACTTCAGCAATTGATTCTGCTGTAACTGTACAGCCTCAGGGTCCAAAGCTTGAGTTCTTCACCATCACTGGTAACGGTTCACAGGTAGCTGACAACATCAATGCAGTATTCCAGACTGTTCAGCAGCTTGCAACTGTATACATGTATGAGTACACCAACGCAACTGACGATACACTAGCAATCGCTGTATATCCTGTACAGGCTTGGACTACAACTACACTTGACGATGCACTTTCAAATGCATGGTCTTCAGCAAACGTTGCTGTAACTGCAACTGCAACTTTCACTAACTAATAGTTAGTAAAACTAATATAAGGAAACCCGGAGATATTAATTTATCTTCGGGTTTTTCTTTACTCTAAATACATACATGTCACATCGTATACGCTGCTATACACTATTTGATATCACTCAAACAGGCATTCTTAATAGGTCAAAGCCTACTGAGGATGACGTTCAAGAATGGATTCAGAAAAGAAATACTCAGTGTAATTTTGATACGATACTACAAGTTATATCTCTTAGGTCTCAGCCGGATAATGTGAAAGTTCCGATTAGATTTGAAATGGAAGAATCCGATCTAAATAGGTTTGGTTTCTTGTTTGAAAATAGTGAAACATCTCCTGCATATTGTTGGAGGTTTGATTTTGAAGTACATCATTCAAGTGTTTTTGAAAACGGTGTAATGCCATTTGGTGCATTATACAAAGACTGTGAAGGAGTTCCAATGATAAACTGTCCAACTCAAATAAGCGGCGTCACTTCGTTTCTTGACATTACTGCCGAGCTACAAAACATATACTTTGAGGCATTATGATTAATTTTCGTGCATCCAAATTAGCTAAGTTTTTTGATAAAGAACTTAGAGACGCTAAAAAAATGCTGATAGTAGCAGGACCAACGGGATACGAGCTATTCGGTAGATTCAAGATTGAACCTGGAAAAGAATGCTTTTTCGTATCAGACATTCAATATGACGAAAAGGTAGAATTGTCATCACTGAAACATGCGGTTGCTTGGTGTATATTAGCTGACTGCGGTAAATATCATCAATCACGCAGACTGCATTTCTTAGACTTAAAACTACTCAGTTTAGCAACTGACACTACGATTCATCGCAAAAAATTAAAATCTGCAAGCACAGACTATGATAGGCTCTTGTATAAGATAAAGTTGCAGGAAGACTTTCATAGAAGAAAAACAGTCATTAGCGAGATTGAAACTTACATAAAGAATTCAAAAAACCTTCATGAAGTAAAAATGACTCCTAAGAAACAGAGAATTTTTAAATACCAATGATAAATACTATATCAACACGGAAGAATAACCTATGAGACTTACTGATTTAGATAATAAAAACACCCAAGTGAAAGCATTGAAAGAGAACTTTTCTATGGACTTTGATGTATCATCATTGGACAAAGCAAAGACTGCTGCTATGCTCAGCAAGGTTAAGAAGCTTATCGGTGAATCAAAAAGATCACCTGAGTTTCACAGTGCGCAGCACAACCCTGCATACTTGAAGCTAATATTCATGGAGCAAGCTTTGAATCAGCACATGAGCGTAGCAAAGAGCCCTCGTATCGTTCTAGAAAACGAAGAAGTTGAAAAGTCACAGGTAATCCTCGCCGCACAAGACATGATTGACACTGTACAGAAAATGTACGAAGATGTAAACGACATGCTTGTTAAAGAACTTCCTGCCCTTGTTGATTCAATTCAGAGTGAGATTGGTGTGAACGAAAGCGAGTCATTTAGTCAATCAGCTAACCAAGCATTGACTACATTGAACGCTTCACTACAGGAAGCTCAGACTGCACTTAAGGGTGCATTAGGCGGACTAACCGGTCAAGGCGCAGGCGATGCATTCGCAGCAGGCGAACCTGAGATGGATTCAGCTATGGGTGCAGAGATGGGTGCTGATTTAGGCGCTGATGCCGAAGCAGCATTGAACGCACCTGAAGGCGGACTTGATCTTCCCCCTCTTCCAGATATGGATGACGAAGAAGAAGCTCCACTAGCAGCGGCAGGCCGCGCAAAAAGATAATGTTTCTTTTTGAATTTGATCAGGACCGCGCTCTTGTATCGAAGATCGTGACCCTGACTAGTCAGCTTGAACAAGATTTGGAAGACGGTAACATCGGGCCCGGTTTTACCGTCGACCAGCTTTTAGATTACTTCCAAAAATATGATGTTATCTTAGACGTTAATGATCTTTACAACATGATTAAGGTTCCACCACTCAAAACTGTTATTAAGAATATTCAGGGCGACGAAGTTGTTTTTGTTGGGCAAGAAGAATCTAAGAAAACATACGATGCTCCTGAGGGTGACGATAAGAAAACTGTTGCTCAAATGGCTAAAAGAGCAATGAAAATTTAACCATAACTGTTGCTTTCCTACAACATTGTGCTATTATGATATATGGCATTAATTAACAAATTCCCCTACAAAGAAATGAAGCGTGAAACGACTACAGAAGGTCGTAAGTATGTTGCCCCTGACGGCGAGAAGCTTCCAAGCGTCACTACTATTCTTGACGCAACTAAACCAATTGAAGCAAAGAAAGCATTGATTGAATGGCGCCGCAGAGTCGGTGAACAAAAAGCTAAAGAAATCACCGCAGAAGCTGCCGGAAGAGGCACCAGAATGCATAAGTATCTTGAGAACTATGTTCTTAAAGGAGAAACTGGTGAGCCCGGAAGCAATCCGTATAGCAAGCAATCACATCAGATGGCGCATACAATCATATCTCAAGGCTTATCCAACTGCCCCGAGTTCTGGGGTACAGAAGTATCTCTATATTTTCCTAAAATTTATGCTGGGACCACAGACTTAGTTGGCGTTCACTTGGGTGATGAAGCAATTCTTGACTTCAAGCAAACAAACAAGCCCAAGAAGCGTGAATGGATTGAAGACTATTTCCTACAATTAACAGCATATGCAAACGCACACAACGAAGTGTATGGCACAAAGATACGCAAGGGTGTAATCCTTATGTGTAGTGCTGATAATCAGTATCAAGAGTTTATCGTAGAAGGCAATGAGTTTGACGAATGGTCAGATCGTTGGTGGAAGCGAGTAGAGGAATACTACACCAAGTTCCTCTAACCAAGCATAAATAAGTGTAATCGGATAGGTAAAGATTACACTTATGAGCATTATTCAAATCTCAAAAATACAGCAGCGTTCGGGTAATATCGTAGACCTGCCTCAATTAGATGAAGCTGAGTTCGGCTGGGCTTCTGATACTAAACAACTTTTTATTGGTAAAACCACTCCCAACGAAAACATTGAAGTTCTTACTTCCTACTCTCAGATAAATTTCGATCAGATTAACGGCTCTGTGGGCAACTTGAATATCAGCAACATTAGTGTTGCTGACGGGCAAGTTTTAGCGTATGACGGAAACAACTGGGTAAACAGAGGTGGAAACGCAGGCGGACTGATTAACTTAGGTGAAGTTTCTAATGTCAAGATTTCAGGCGGTGCAATTGGCTACGTTCTTGAAACTGATGGATTAGGCAACTTATCTTGGACTCCTAAATCCACTATCATATCGTTCATTCAAAATGTATCAAAAGCTAATCCAGCAATAGTTACAACAACACAAGACAACTTCTTTACTGACGGAACAAGAATTACTATTACCGGCGCTCAGGGAATGACGCAACTTAACGGTAATACGTATTATGCAAATGTATTAACTGCTAATACGTTTTCTCTTTATGCTAACTCAGACTTGTCTGGGCCAATTAACTCTACTGGATTTTCTACTTACGCATTTACTTCTGCCGCAAGCACTACTGCATCCACCAACGTCATTACAATAGGCGACTCATCACTATTTTCACTGAACCAAGAAGTAGAATTTGTAGGTAACTTGGGCAATAGTACATTAGAAAACAATGTTCCCTACTACATTAAAACTAAGCCAAGCGGCACTTCAATTACCGTTTCAGAAACACTACTGGCAAATGGTACCGCTGGTGATGTTAAACCGCTGGTAACAGCAACATTGACAGGTGCTAATGTTTATGCTACAGGCGGCAGAGCTATTGCTACTGTAAGTGGCGGAGGAGGTTCGTCCGCAGCCGCAGGTGTTGAGGGGTCAATTCAGTTTTACGGTGGAGGTATCTTAGCTGCCGATGCAGACTTAAATTGGAATTCTGTTTCCTCACCAAAGACATTGACTGCTACAGGCAATATCAACACCGGAAACGTGAGTGCAACCGGAGTCATTACTGCGCCTCAATTAACTTCAAACATCGCAACAGGCACTGCACCACTAACAGTCACAAGTACTACACGGGTTGCTAACTTGAACGTAGACAGAGCTAACGTTAGTGATTTTGGTACAGTTACTAATCAAACTACCGGAACGTTTTTCCCAGTATTAGTAAACAGCAGCGCAACCGGAAATCGTGCGTTAGGTGCTAATGCAAATATCTCATTCAATGCTGCCACAGGGGCATTGACTTCCACTCTATTTACGGGTACACTAACTACCGCTGCTCAACCAAACGTTACAAGTTTAGGTACACTAACGTCACTAGGTGTCAATGGTACTATCACTGGTGTTAATATCACTGCCAACACAGGTGTCTTTACTGGTAACGCTAGCGGATTATCTGAGATTAATGCAAGCAACTTATCAAGTGGGACTGTTCCTACAGCAAGACTTAGTGGTAGCTATCCAATTACTGTCTCAAATGCAGCACAACCAAATATCACGAGTGTTGGTACGTTAACTACACTTGCTGTTTCAGGTACTACTGGTGTAGTGTCTACTGACTCTTCGGCAGCCGCTTCAATTACTAAGATAATAAGAGCGGTAAATGGTACTCAGGATATTGCACTTATTCCTAGAGCGGGCGCTGGATCATACAATACCTTGACCGCAGCGGATGATGCATTAATTACTTTTGCTAACTCATCTGCACAAGGTAACGCTAACCTAACTATTGCCCCATGGGCAAGCGCAAACACAGGCATTAGAATACAATCAGTATCAAATACTGCAACAATCTTCTTAAATGCATCAACTACTAATGTCAGTGCGGCTTTAAATGTAGCCGGTACAATAACTGCCCCTGCATTTACTGCTAACACGGGTGTGTTCACTGGCAATGGTTCCGGATTAACAAATCTAAATGGTTCAAATGTTACCGGCACTGTAGCTAGTGCAACAAGCGCAGGGTCTGCTACTACAGCAGGTACAGTAACAACGGCAGCACAAGGTAATATTACAAGTGTTGGTACACTAACTGGATTAACTACCTCAGGAAATACTTATTTAGGAACCGCCAGCACAAGCAACGTTGGTATAGGAACAATCTCTCCCGCTACAAAACTTCACGTATACAGTGATGACGGTAATACCCCTGTTACTCTTACGCAAAATTTTGCAGGAGCCAATGCTGCATTTACTGCATTAGGAATAACCCAAGGTGCTTCGTTCGGTGTTAGAGATACAGGAACATATGTAACCAGTACAAGCGATACTATATTTTATTACAACACTTCTGAAACTGTACGCATTCAAGCAACTGGCAATGTTGGAATCGGTAACGCAGCACCAACTCACAAGCTCTCAGTTAATGGTACCGCTGCGATAAGCACTTCTCTACAAGTAGCAAATATCACAACAGGTGCAAACACTACTGCTGGTTCAATTACAGGTAACTGGACACTCACAGCAGGTTCTAGAATGCAAGCTACTTACGCTGACCTTGCAGAATACTACGAAGCCGATGAATCATACGAGCCGGGTACTGTATTGATGTTCGGCGGAGAAAAAGAAGTCACTCTTGCAGATGACGGTACGAGTAGAGTAGCTGGCGTAGTTTCTACTAACCCAGCATATGTGATGAACTCTACGTGTCCCGGACTATTGACAGCAGTAGCACTACAGGGTCGTGTACCGTGTAAAGTTCGCGGTAAGATTAGTAAAGGTGATATGCTCATTTCAGGTGGTAACGGATTCGCAAGACCAAATCAGTTCCCGTCTATGGGTACAGTCATCGGTAAAGCATTAGAAAACTTTGATGGCTATGAAGGTGTCATTGAAGTAGCAGTTGGAAGATTATAAGGATAATAAAATGGCATCATTCATTCAAACACCAGGCAGTTCAAGCGCAAGAATAGGACCACTTGCAACAGACAAAGTGAGAATTGCAACTACCGGTTCTGCTATCGCAGTTAATGTTGGCAATAGTGCTGTTACTGCTAATCTTACCGCATGTGAAATCATTCCTGCCAACTCAGTAGATAATAGTTATATTGTTGGTCAGGGTAACTATCTTGCTTATATTAATGCAAATGGTACTGCCGCTGTATTTTCAGTAACAGAATTAGGTATGCCACACGCTGTTACAGGCACCGAATAATTTCGCAATAAAGCTAAATACATTGTAACGTTCTCAATGAGGAGAACTTATGCAGTACCCACTGCGTAGCGAATAGAACTCGCTTTTCAAAGGAGAAAACAAATGGGTAGACCACTAAAAATTGCTAAATCACAGGCAGTCATTACTATTACTGCAACTGCTGCTGCAACGGATATCGTAACAACTTCAGCAAACTTCACTAATCTCGGCATCATTGCAGGTATGCCATTCGTAACCGCATCTAACGTTGGCGGACTAATCGCTGGCACACTCTACTGGATTCTTCAAGTAGTAAATGCCGGTGCAAACAGTACATTTACTGTTTCTGCAACTCCACTAAACGCTAACCCAAATTCAACTAAGGTTGACTTATCATCTACTTCAGGTCAAACTATTGCAACTACTGTTGCTCCTGTTGATATGTATTTCAACAATCCACTAGGACCACAATGGCCAGCAACAAACGCAAACACTTACTCAGTAGTCGGTGGTAACACTGCACAGTTCGGTAAGCAAGTACTTTGCAATGTTGGATTCGGTGTTCAAGGTACAGGTACACAATTAGCAAGTACAAGTAGCAATGTTGTAGTTGGTTTAGGTACTGACTTTGCTAATATTGCTAATGGTACAATTATCTTTGCTCAGTATGGAACAAAAGGTTACGGTGCTAATACAGTAATAGGAACAGGCGCTGTAACATTAGTAGGTACAGTTGCCGACAACGTCGGTGATGTAACAGTAGCAGTCGCTAACTCAACTGCAACAGGTAACGTCATTCGCACAAGCGGAAATGCACAGACACTCGTGTTAGACGGCGCAGTAACTTTTGATACCGCATTCGGCGGACTATCAGCAGATACACCTTACTTTGTTAAAACAATCGCCAATGCGACAGCATTCACTGTTTCTGCAACACCAGGTGGCGCACCACAAGCAGTTACATCAAACGCAAGTGTAACAGCAAATGCTATTCAGCAACAACTAGTGTTAGATGATGTTGCGGCAAATAATAGCACAGGTGTAAGTGGTGCAGGTGATACATTCATTCAAGTATTACCAGAAGCAGGCTACATTGTCCGTCAGAAGGGTAAGCAGAAGTATCTCGTAACAGGTACTACAACTGGACTAACCGGTGCTTGCTTCACAGCTAACGTTGCTAACACTGCATTGCTTCCAAACACAATGACAATCACTGCAACTTATGCAAATAGCTCAACTGTTAAGGTTCAGAGCTTGAGCGATCACACTGGTGAATTGTTCACTGCAACATCAGGTCCAGTTGCAACAGGTAACATCGTGTTCCCGAACGCTGCACCCGCATTTGCAACCTTCAATGCTGCCGCTGCTGCTAACACAGTTGGGGCACAGCCTTACCCGCTTGTACAAATCGGCAACGCATAAGGAATAAACAATGGCTCAGGCTTCGGCAGTTCAAAAACTTAAGCAGACTGAGACCGAAATTGCGGTCCTTCAGGTACAGTATGGATATCTCAATGAAAAATGTGACGATATCAAAACTGGCCTGAAGGACTTGACAACTCACATTGACAATCAAACAGAAGCTACTCATAACCTCATCAAAGAGTTTCAAGAAGAAAATAAAAAGCAACACGACGAAGTAAACGAGAAAATCGCTTCATTTGAAAAGTGGCGCTGGATGCTTATGGGAGCAGGTGTGTTAGCAGGCGCTATAGGATGGCCCACATTATCAGCACTTCTTGGTATGTAATCAAGTAAGACTGTTCAACTTTTCAATCACAATATCAATATTCACAGTAGAAAATAATCCAGGGTGTAATGGTTTAGGATATAGACCAGACTTTACCCACGCATAGCCTACGTGTTCGTGATTTAATTTAGGAATAAATTCTTCTTCAATTTGACAGAAAAATGTATGATATGTGAAGTTTCCATTCACGAATTTTTGAATAGGAATAATCTTTAGATCAGAAATGTCAAATTGCATTTCTTCAAAGCATTCTCTTTTTATCCCATCAGACAACGTTTCATCATTTTCTATTCCGCCACCTGGGATACTCCACATAGGAGTTTGCTTGTCATTTCTCAATAAGTATAGAAAGCTATTTGTTACTGAACTATAGAAGAAAACGCCGGCAGCTTGTTTTGACATATTAGATAACGATACTGTAATCGCCTTCCCCGTACCATCCTTCATATGACTTGACCCACATGCCTTCAGTAGGTGCATATCTATATTGAATATTAGTAGTTAAATTCGTTACAAATTGCACGGTAGTTGCCTCTTCAGCAGAAAATGCAACTTCCCATTGATTAGAATTAGCATTATATTCTATGATATCATTGGCTGCTGCAACTAAATCTCCCCAAGCAACAGTAGAATCTTCGTCATATCCTATATCTTCAACTATAAGATATCTTACATTTGGCCAAGGTCCCGGCAATCCAGCATTAGGACCAGTCAACTGAGGATTAATGATTGCGTTAATTGGTTCAAGTGTGTTTTGTGGTAGAGTATCTGGGTCAATATTATAAATCAAGAATCTATCATCAACCGGGTTAGGTACAATCGTGCCAACAATATCATCTTCCATATATGGGTTCTGTAACCAAATCTGACTGATACCTGGCTTAATTGCTCCATAAACGTTCAATAAGCTTGTCCAATACAAGTCTGTATTCGGATTCACTGGCTGTTCTAGTGAGCTATTAGGCGGATAGAATGCAGTAGCTTGTGGAAGCAACTGTAATTGATTGCCCAACAATAATAGTTTATAACCATATGGGCTAATCTTTTGTCTAGTTCCAAGCAACAAGTCTTCATCTTGAATATCATCAAGTGCTGCACCCTTAAAGATACTTGCAATAACTTTATGAATGACACCCATCTTCTTGAGCTTACTGGCAGTAGTGAGCCATATAGGCATATAGAACTTCCAAGTCATAACATCAATTGGGTTGCCTGTTCCCTGAGGAATTTGTCTGCTGGTAAAAGTTATACCATCTTGGAATACTGCACTCAGCGAAGTCCAGTCAACAAAGTTATCAGTGCTTTGCAGTTCTAATGCTGGATTGAACAGCGTACCTAATTGTTCAATGATTTCTAACTTTTGATTGTAGTTAGTAGTCCAAAAATCAACAGTGATTCTTAGTGTATATGGAACTGGCATTAATCTTTCAACAGTGAATGCTTGTCCTTGTGTTGTCTCATAGCTTTGAGTATCTTGATTATATGCTCGTTGACGAACATTAACCTTATCAACGAATGTTGGGTCTTGTGTCCACTTTTGATTATACTCTAGTCCACTGATATAGTAAGTAATCATTGGTGCAGAGGGCAAGTTACTTGCACTGTTGTTAGCAATGATAGTGCTTGCTTGTCTGCTTGCGTCACCATACATAATTGGCACACGAAGAAGAATATCGTTACCATTTGGGTCTTTGCCCTTAGTTACGTACCAGTTACTAAAGATTTTAGCAAACTGAATTAAGAACCTTCTTATTTGATTATCGTAAAAATACTGTGCCATCTATTATACTTCCGGGGGTACTGGGTCAAGAGCAGGTCGCAGCACAGATGATAGTGGTTGTGCTTGAGGAACAACTTCTTCAGTGTTATTTAGATAGATTTCACCCTGGTTGTTAATAAAGCCTGACAGCAATGACTTGTCGTCCGCAGTAAATCCAGTATCAGTTCTTACATTCTCGCTTATACGAATCCATAACTTTCCGTCCCAACGATATAGCAATTGAGGCATGTAATCAATGCGTAAGAAATAGTCACCTACTTGTGGATTTTGCGGGAAACTGATTCCAGCACCTACGGGGAAACCATTTGGTGCTTCGCCGTCACCTGTCAGATAACCTGTGCTGTATCCAAACGTTCTAGGACTTGATCTAGTGATATACTGGAATCTAGGATCACAGTCTGCACGATAGTCCATTTGCTGAGTGATATCACCGGTAAAGCCAGGAGCCTCAGGATTCTGATCAGCAGTAGCGTATGTATTATCAGCGGTACCGTATGGCCCTGTGATTATTCCTAATGACTGTACTGCTAATGATTTAGTAGTTTCTACTGACCCAGAACCGCCCTCAGTGCGAACAGGAGCTTCTTCTACCATATTCAAACTAGTTTGAACAAATTTGTCAAGCTTGTCTTCAAAATGGTCCATGTCAGCGGTCATGTCCCAAATACTTTGCAGTGCTTCTTTTTTGATCTTGATGCCGACACTTGGAGTCTTGTACTTTGAGCTACGCATAAACACGACGGTACCTTCTACGGGAACCTCAGTGCCTGTATTGCTTGAAGTGATTACGTCAACAGGCGGAGCGGGCTGATTGGTTTGATCAGACAGCACATTGTTAGCTTTGTATCTACCATATGTGGGTACAATATACAACTTGCTCGTATCGTATCCGGCTTTGGGGACTAGTCTCTTAGCTTCTTCAAGCTGTGCATTGTTGATTGCTATGTTCTTATTGTAGGTTGATAATATGTCAGCAAGATTACCATTAGTAATCTCTTTCCAATATGTTGAATTAGGTGGGGTGACACCCGCCGGGACCTCAATGATAGATTCATAGAGCTTATCACCAAAGTTAATTGTGTAGCCCGGCGGATATGTTTTGTCTTTGTCCCAATTACCGAGATAGTTATCTTGATTAATTGGTTCTTTGAGAATGTCGCTAAATTCTTCACTGTTAACAAGTGGTTCACACTTGATACGCCATAAATGGGGATACCATGTCTGTGTAAAACCTTCACTTGCATAGTTTGCATCGGTAATTTGATAGAATCGTTTCAATGCAACTGGGATAGTCTCATTAAGAGGATTGTAGTCCAACAAGTGTGGTAGTTCCAGTACGTCACCGACCATAAGTTTTCTACCTACAATGTCTATCATATCATTATAGTGGACAGTGATAAAGATTATATCATTATTCAAGAACAACCCAAATTGGCTTAAGTCAAAGTCTAAGTTTTGCACGTTGTAGTGACCGCGCAAGCGATAGATGTTCTTATCATATACTCTATCACGGTTCTCTAAGAACAGCAAGTCTTGGATGTTTAGTGGACTTAGTACATCATAGTTTGGCTGAGTATAGTCAACACTAGTATCGCCGGTAGCTGGGCCTAGATACTTGTGAATGTACAAGTCAGTCCCGCCCACAGTGAATTGTTCGGATATCGTTCTATCTAGGAATCGATAGTCGTTTTGTTTGTTCGAACGGTATAAACTAAGCTTTGGCATATAGTTATTTATCGGAAAAAAAAGGTTGACACTGGTTACCCTTTTTGTTATAACGAATGAATCAACAACAGAAATGAAAGGTTGATCGAAATGAAATTAGTCCCAGCCGAAAAACTTATTATTCCTATGGAAGACCGTCCTCGTTGCATCGAAGAAGGGTGCGACGAACCTGGGCACCACACTGGTAGATATCGTAAATCAGACGGCATGCCATATTTTCGTACTCGTTGCGAAAAGCATCATGCAGAATATCAGGGTAAAAAGAAGGGACAGACTTCACGACAGTGGAGAAATAGCTTTCATCCCTATCTACATCAGCGCAAAGACTATTGCGAAAACATTGATGGGCGCTTAGGTTTTGTTTGCACTACAACCATTACAATGGATGCAATGTTACAAGTAGATCATATCGACGGCTGCCCGGATAATAATGATCCGGAGAATCTGCAAACATTCTGTGCATGTTGCCATATTCATAAGACCGTTACTAACAAGGATTATGCCACTCCCGGACGAAAAACTCTAAAAAATGGTTGACACGGTTACCCAAAACTGCTATAAAGAATGTATAGCAAGGAGATTGTAACATGGCTCAGCAGACGATCAACGAAATCATGAATGAAATGGCAGAAGATATCCGCTGTGATATTCACGGTGATATCTATGGTCACGAACGTTGGGCCGAAGAAATCTTTCGTCTTCGTGCTGAACTTCGCCGCAATCGTGAAAAAGCTATTGAAGATAGCTGGGCCCGTAACCCTGATCGTAGCGGCGGTCAGTATAGCGATGCTGAAATTGCTCGTGCCCGTACGGAGCGGTGGTAATGATTGAAATAGCCCGGGCTATGTTTGCGATTGGACTAGGCATACTGTCTATGATAATTTTTAGAGTCTTTCTTGATGTTTGGAAAGGACGTTGGTAATGGAAGCATTAACCTTTGACGAATGGTATAAAAAGACATACCCCGGCGATTGGGCGTTGGCGCGTGAAGCATTGTCGCCTCCTGCAATAGAACGCTATGAACAAGCAAGTCGGGCATGGGAAGCCTCTCGTGAAAACATCCGTTATTGGGACTTATGACATGAAGTTTCTTGAATTTATACTCACGACATTTGCAGGACGTTTTGTTCTGTTTCTAATGATTGTTGCCGCAGCTTGGGCTTATAAGCTTTTAGGTTGACCCATGACTACTAACGCTTATCTGTTCATGTGGACTCAGTATGGCATTGAAGCCATCGTACCTATCACACAATATGAAGAACAAGACAAGCTTGACACTTGGAACATTCTCAGGGGTCAACCTACGGGCAAGAATCCATTAGACGATATTCTTAGCTCCATGCAACTCAGGGCACGATTCAATCCTGGTCGTCACTATGAAATCTATGCTATGGATTGTGAGGAAGGCATCACCGAAGAACAGTTGTTTGAGTTGTGGGATAGCAACCCTCAATATGCAGCAGACCTGACCCGTGAAAAGGGTGTCTGTATGTTCAATGGTCGCAAGCCATTGCATGAAATCAAGGTTAGGTAATTTTTCGGTTGACAATTACCTATGGCTATTGTATAGTGTATAAGTAATCTGAAATTCAGGAGATAATCTATGGCTCGTCGCCCCGCTCTCATCAAGGCTCGTAAGCCTAAGAAGACCACTGTTCGTGTCGGCAAAGGTCTGACCGTTGCTAAAAGCACTAACACTACTGTTAAGGACCTTCGTCCGAAGGATACTGACATTGTTCATTACGGTCCCGAACCGAATTTCAGTGATAAGCAGCCCAATCCTGAACGCCGCGAAAGCGAACTTGGGAATGCGTATAGTTGGTACTCTCACTTTTATGGTCCTAAGGATGCTAAGATGTTCATCATCCAGTATCTTGAAGATACTAAGGCTGATAAGGAAATCATCAAGCTTGTTCGTAAGGCCCCTGATAATCGCACTGTAACTACTGCTGGTTGGGTTGCTCGTTGTGCTACCCGTGGTCTTATCCTCGAACAGAAGAATATTGATTATATTCAACGGGCAGTTGACATTCTTGTTGACTTTGCTAAGCGCAATGTCAAGGATGATACTGATACTGAAACTGAAACGAAGCCTAAGCGTACTGTCAACATTCAGGAAGTCATGCGTGAAAAGGCTGATGAAGCCCTCGGTGATGTAGAAGCACTGTTTGACGAATTTATTGACGCAGGTTGCCCTAAGGACTTCAACGTTGACAAGCGTGTTGTAGGCGCACTGTCTGCACGTAACGTTCTCCCGCAGCATCTTGCTCTTGCTATTAAGCGTTATCAGCGTCTCCTTGACGAATACCTTGAAGTTCAGGAAGGCAAGTGCGACCAGCTTAAGGAAGCATACAGCAACTACAGTAAGATGCAGATCCGTTATACTATCAAGTTTATCGAGGATATCATCGGTGAATTGAATGGCTATATCAGTCTCAAGCAGGCAACTAAGAAGCCTCGTGCTAAGAAAGCAGTTCCTGTTGAAAAGGTTGTAGCTAAGCTTAAGCACTGCAAGGTATTCAAGGACGATGCTCTCAAGCTTGATCTTACTGGTCTAAGCCCCGTCAAGCTCCATCAGAGCACCGAAGCTTGGGTCTATGACACTAAGAAGCGTAAGATGCATCACTATGTCGCAGACGACTACAGCAAGTGCCTGATGATCAAGGGCAATACTGTTATTGGTTTTGACAAGAAGGAGTCAGGCATCAAGTCGCTTCGCAAGCCTGCTGAACAGATTAAGGCATTGATGGGCAGTAAGCCTGCTGCTCGTAAGTTTTTCAAGGAGATCAAGGCTGTTGAAGCGGTACCAAACGGTCGCTTCAATGCAGACATGATCATCCTCAAGGCATTTTAAAAGGAAAATATATGACAACCCAAATTGATCTAAACAAGTACGCCGATTTTGTTCTTACCGTTTGTTCGGATCCTAGTAAAGCAGTAGACGCATTTGTGTCCCGCGTAAAGGAACTGGATGAAACAACCGGAGTCAATATTCCCTTATTGCTGACAGCCGGTATTGGTCTAGGAAGTGAAGGAGGAGAATTCCAAGAGATTGTCAAGAAGGTATTGTTCCAAGGTAAACCTTTGTCGGACGATACAGTGTTTCATCTTAAGCGTGAACTGGGCGACATTGCTTGGTACTGGGCTAATGCTTGTAACGCACTTGGACTTGATCCTAATGAGGTGCTTGCAGAGAACGTACACAAGCTACAGTCACGCTATCCGGGTGGCAAGTTTGATGCTCACTACAGCGAGAACCGTAAGGACGGCGACCTGTGACGAAAGATGTTGAAGTATCTATTTTAAAACTTGTTGCCGAACAGTTTGGTTTAGGCAAAGTACATCCTAAAGATCGTCTTATTGAGGATTTACAGGGTGATGCATTAGACACAATTGAACTTATAATGCGCCTAGAAGAACAATTTAATATTCAAATACCTGACGAAAAAGTAGACGATATCATTACGGTACAGGATGCTATTGATTGCGTTATTAAAAGCAATCAGTTAGTTTAAGCATAGTCATAATCGTTTCCTGATAAATAACATTAACAGGAAACAATTATGGCAGCAGACCCACTAGCAACACCAACTAACGCTAATTTAACACAACTTAAAGAGGCTCTCTTTGAGAACCTTCGCTTACGTTTAGGCGGAGACATTGTTGATCTTGAATTAGATCCAGATCATTATGAAGCCGCATACGACTATGCAATTAAGCTGTATAGACAGAGAGCGCAGAACGCAACGGTAGAAAGCTACACTCTTATGAGAGTGGAGAAGAACGTTGATACCTACACTCTTCCCAGCGAATTCATCAACGTCCGCTGCTTATATCGTAGAACAGTAGGTCTTGAAACAGGACCAAGTTCTACATCGTTTGACCCGTTCTCAAGCGCCATTCTCAATACATACCTACTGAACTACAACTATACCGGCGGTCTGGCTACGTATGATTTCTATGCCGGTTACGTAGAACTAGCAGCCAGAATGTTCGGTGGATATGTCACCTTCACATTTAACCCTGTAACTAAAGTCTTGCGAGTTGTAAGAGACTTCAAGGGTTCAGGTGAGCGCATTCTCATTTGGGCAGATATTCAGCGCCCTGAGATTGAGTTGATACAAGACCCTGGCGCCGGCGTTTGGATCGGCGACTATACACTTGCAGTACTAAAGGGTATCATCGGTGAGGCTCGTGAGAAATTCCAATCAATCGCAGGACCAAGCGGCGGCACTTCATTGAACGGCGCTGCTATGAAGGCTGAGTCCAAAGCTGAACAAGAAAGATTGATTGATGATCTACGTAAGTATCAAGATTATTCCCAACCACTCACTTGGATTCAAGGATAAGGCTTGACAACACCCTCTTCTTGTGTTATATTCTAAGAATGATCATAGGAATTACAGGACTTATCGGTAGCGGCAAAGATACTGCCGCTGACTATCTTTGCACTTTTCATGGCTTTAAGCGCATGAGTTTTGCCAGCGCATTAAAAGATGCTGTAGCAATCATCTTCAATTGGGACCGTGAACTTCTAGAAGGTTCAACTAAGGCCAGCCGTGAATGGCGTGAGCAAGTTGACGAATGGTGGGCAGAGCGTCTTGGCATCCCTCATCTAACCCCTCGTTGGGTGCTACAGCAATGGGGAACTGATGTTGCTCGTAAGAACTTTCATAATGACATTTGGGTAGCAAGCGTAGAGAACAGACTACGCAATATCAAGGATGATATCGTAATCACTGATTGCCGCTTTGCTAATGAGGTAGATGCTATCAAGAACGCAGGTGGTATCACTCTTAGAACTCATCGCGGCGAAGATCCTGAATGGTATTTTGTTGCTGTTTCTCTTAATACGACTACCGACCCTGCACTTAAAGAAGTGTATAAGGACGGATTAGATAACAAGTTCAACGTTCATGCCAGCGAGTATAGCAGTGTTGGGCTAGCCTACGATTATCATGTTGACAATAACGGAACGATTGACCATCTACACAAGCAGATGGAATCAATAATCAACCGTTAAGTCTCCCCTCTTCCATGTGACCTCTTTGCGCTTGACTACTTCAATACAATTGAGGCATATGGTTCGTAGATTGCTAAACGCTACATTATTCAAATCGCCGTCGATGTGAAAGACGGTCATCTGACTAGGATACAGACTCTTAAAGCCGCACAAATCACAGTGCGGCTTTTTTTGATATCCAGCTTTCTCCCAACCGGGTCTTAATGGCTTCTTCTTAGCCTTCTTCTTGCCACAACTATCACATATACTGCGATAGTAGGTTTTGCCATTGCGGATGTAGTTTATCGCCCTATAATTCTTGTTGCAACTCTTGCATATGGGTCTTTTTAGCATAATGATATTTATTCATTTATGCCTTTAAAGGTTCGGTTAAACCAAGTTTTTTGATTTATAAACTAAATAATCATTAGAATCTTGATAATGTATATATCAAGGTAGGTGGTAAACCTCATAATCATACGAAGGAAAAAATATTATGGCACTAGTATCCCCAGGTGTAGAAGTTACGATTACAGATCAATCACAGTATCTTCCAGCACCCACAAACTCAATTCCTTTTATTCTGCTTGCTACTGCACAGAATAAAGCAAACCCGAACGGCACTGGAGTAGCATCTGGTACTACAGCCGCTAACGCAGGCAAGCTATTCCAAGTAACAAGTCAGCGTGATCTTGTAACTCTTTACGGCGACCCGTTCTTTTACTCTACTTCAAACGGTACTCCAATTCAGGGTTATGAATTGAACGAGTACGGTTTGCTTGCTGCATACTCAGCACTTGGTATCACCAATCGTGTATTCTGCGTAAGAGCAGACATTGACCTAGCAAGTCTCGTGGGTCAGACTGGTCGTCCAAGCGGTGAACCAGCAGCCGGTTCATACTGGTTAGACACAACCTCTTCAACTTGGGGTATCAATGAGTTCAATGCTGTTACTGGACAGTTTGAATTGCAGCTACCTATCGTAATCACTGACCCAGAACTATTAACAGGTGGTTACCCCGTTCAATCAATAGGAACTCCTGGTGATTATGCAGTAAATGCAATCCCCACTTATGATTTCCCTAGCGCACCAACAGCAGTTCAGTTCTTTTATAAGAATAGTGCAAACGTTTGGGTGTCTATTGGTTCTCCGGAATGGTTAGCTTCATGGCCAACCGTTACAGGTTCCAACACTGTTACTACGTTTACTCCTGGTAATACTATCACTATCACAATTGATAACGGTGCAAGTGCAACTATTACTGTTCCAAGCTCACCCAATAACACTCTTGCAAATTTGGTATCACAAATCAATTCATTGGGATATGCATATTTGTCAGCCGGTTCAACTAATCAAAGACTGCAATTATTTTCTAAACAGCCTGCTTCTACACTTGGTGATCTTGTTCCCTATAGTTTAGGAATTTCAGGAACTGGTACTATTCTTACTACTTTGGGTATTCAAGCCGGAACTTATTATCAGCCTGGAGTTGCATATGGAACTTCTTCACAGCAACCTCTCTGGACTGCTGGACAGACATATCCTAGACCAAACGGTTCAGTCTGGTTTAAGGTTGGTACAGCCGGATCCGGTCTAAACACTGCGATTTCTGAGTGGGATAGCATTACTAATAATTGGGTACCTAAAACAATAGCTTATGCTACTTCAGATGTTAATGCTATTACTGCACTTGACTCAACTGGTGGTAAGAATATTCCAGCAGGAACTGTATACACGCAGTATAATTTCGATGCATCAACATCTGCGATTGACAATGATTCCCCACTATACTATTGGGAAAGAATTGCAACAGGTCCAACTGTAATCACCGGTAGTGTTACTAATCCACAATTCACTAATGGAGCATACACACTTAATGTGTGGGCATCAGTACCAGGATCAAGTATTTTAGGTGAATACACCGTTTCGCTAAACGATAACAGCGATGCTCAAGACTTCGTAGATGCTTGGAATAGTGCAGCTATACCGTTCACTACTGCAAGTGTTACCTCTGCCGGTGCAATTCAACTTACGCACACTCAGGGCGGAACAATTAATATGAGCGACTTTAGTTCAGTTGATGGTTTTAGCTCTGGCTTAATTGAGGACGCTGGATTTATTTCTGGTTCAACCCTAGGTGTTAAAACTGGATTTAGCTATGAAGTTAATTTCCAACCAGATCAAACATCAACTGATAGTGTTGATGGTGCAGGCTTGGTAGTCAACGTTCAGACTGCATATCAGAAGTATTATGTAAATCCGACCGCATTTCCAAATGCAGGTGGCGACTACTTAGTAGGTGATACTGTAACTTTTTCAGGAGCTGATTTAGGCGGTACAAGCCCAGCCAATGATTTGGTTGTTGTCGTAACCGCAGTGAACCCTGGAACAGGTGAAGTATTAGCAGTTACTCCGGCTTCTGGCACACCTAACCAAGCAGCAGCCATGTACACAACTTTATTATCAAATTGGGTAGAGTTTGAAATGACTGCAAACGAAGGTGCACCCGTAGCTGCTCCTGCAAACAACACTAACTGGTTCTACTCAGTAGTAGATCAAGTTGATATTATGGTCAACACTACTGCAGGTTGGAGAGGATATAGAAATGCCAACTATGACAGCAACGGTTTCCCTCTTCCTTCAGGATCAAACACAACTGATCCTAACGGACCAATCGTAAGTGCTACTGAGCCAACCGTACAGAGTGACGGAACTGCACTTGCGTTTGGTGATCTTTGGATTGACACAAGTGATCTTGAAAACTATCCAATCATCAATCGTTGGCAGCTTGTAGAAGGTGCCGGATCATGGGTAAGAATTGATAATGCAGATCAGACAAGTTCAACTGGTGTTCTATTTGCAGATGCACGTTGGGCACAAAACGGCACAACTGACCCAGTTGACGATCCGATCCCATCAATCGTTACTTTGCTAACCAGCAATTATCTAGATGTTGATGCTCCAGCAGACGAACTTTATCCAGTAGGTATGCTATTGTTTAACACTCGTCGTTCAGGCTACAATGTTAAGCAATATCGTGTGAATTATTTCAATGCAGAAAGATTCCCTGATACTTCATTGCCTACTGAAAAGAATACTTGGGTATCTGTTTCTGGATTGCAATCGAACGGCGCACCGTTCATGGGTCGTAAGGCTCAGAGAGCAATGGTTGTTCAAGCATTGAGAGCAGCAATTGATACCAATTCTGCCCTACGTGATGAAGACAACGCATTCAACTTGCTTGCTACTCCGAACTATCCTGAACTACAGCCTAACATGGTTGTACTCAACAATGATAGAGGACAGACTGGATTTATCATTGGTGATACTCCAATGAGACTCCCAGAGAATGCAACTGCAATTCAAGCGTGGGCAACTAACGCAGCAGGCGCAACTTCAACAGGTGAAGAAGGTCTTGTAACTCGTGATA
>Ga0315903_10002181_pt1 | contig 29254 bp, 29 predicted proteins | sample LakEriMetagenome_7_FD_203524 | JGI IMG/M metagenome (GOLD analysis project Ga0315903, IMG submission 203524) | Freshwater fungal communities from buoy surface, Lake Erie, Ohio, United States - Buoy 2 MA119 | ecosystem: Environmental > Aquatic > Freshwater > Lake | place: USA: Lake Erie, Ohio... | reverse complement strand
CAGCAACGCGCGCGATCGTCTTGATCGGCGAGATCGGTGGGTCTGCCGAGGAGGAGGCGGCCGCCTGGGCTGCCGAGAACTTGAAGCACCTTCCACGCGTCGCATTTATCGCTGGACGTGCCGCCCCAGAGGGGCGACGCATGGGACACGCAGGGGCGATCGTCTCTGGCGCCTCAGGGCGCGCGGTGGACAAGATCGCAGCCCTTGAGGCTGCCGGCTTCAAGGTGGCTGGCTCCCCTACTGAACTCCCCCGCCTTCTCATCGAGGCTGGCTACAAGAAGTCCTAGCCGACGCGCGGCGCGTGCTCGGCGCTGTGGGCGCTGAGGGCGCTAACGAATCCGCAGTTCCGTAGGGTCTCCGTAGCCGAGGCGCTTCCACGCCGGGCCACCTGGCGCCTCAATCAACTCCACCAAGATGCCGTAACAACTCTTCGGGTGTAGGAAGGCGACCGGGCCCTCAACGCCCTCCACCGCAACGGCGTTGATCAACTGAACTCCTGCGCCAGCAAGGCGCTGCAGCTCTGCATCAATGTCTGCAACCTCAAGGCAGAGGTGATGAAACCCTTCACCTTTTGACGCAAGGAAGCGCGCGACACCACTTGTACTGTTCGTTGGCGCAACAAGCTCAATCTTTGAGTCACCCACGGTGAGGAAGGCAATCCGTACCTCCTGCGAAGGTACATCGGCGATCTGCTCCAAACGAAGTCCAAGCACCTCAGCGTGAAAATTGACCGCCGCATCAATGTCCTTCACCACCGTTGCCACGTGATGGATACGCCCCAGCACAGGGAGTGCGCCCAGCCGGTCCATGTGATTGGCCTCGCTCACAGGACGAGTGACTCTCGGTACTCACCCCAGATCTCGCGGAGCGCACCACTGATCTCGCCGACAGTGAGCCCAGCCTTCACGCCGCTGATCAGGTGCGGCATCAAGTTCTCGCTACCACGCGCGGCCGCTTTGATCGCGTCGAGCCTCTCCGCAACCGCCGCAGTGTCACGGGATGTGCGGAAACTCTTGAGCGACGCCACCTGTTCGCGCTCTCGCGCCGGATCAATGCGCGCAATCGGTGGCGTGGTGACCGCTTCGTCAACGAACTGGTTCACACCAACGATGACGCGCGTTCCCCCTTCAACATCACGCTGATATGCAAACGCAGCGTCCTGAATTGCGCGCTGCGGGAAGCCTGCAGAGATCGCTGCAACTGCACCACCAAGTCGGTCAGTCTCTGCGATCAGCGCAAGCACTTCGCTCTCAATCGTGTCAGTGAGCGCTTCAATGGCCCAGCTTCCGCCCAGCGGATCAACCGTTCCAGCAACTCCTGCCTCATGGGCGAGCACCTGCTGCGTGCGCAGGGCGAGTCGAGCGGATTCTTCCGTTGGAAGCGCGAGTGCCTCATCCTTTCCATTGACGTGCAGGCTTTGTGCGCCGCCAAGAACTGCGGCGAGCGCCTGATACGCAGCGCGTACAACATTGTTGTCAATGGATTGCGCGGTAAGTGCGGAGCCCGCCGTCTGCACGTGGAACCGGCAGAGCAGCGACTTCTCGTTCGTCGCGCCGAATCGCTCCTTCATCAGGCGTGCCCAGATGCGCCGTGCTGCGCGGAACTTTGCCGTCTCCTCGAGGATGTCGGTCCACGCCGCAAAGAAGAAGGATAGTCGTGGGGCAATCGCATCAACCTGCATCCCCCGTGCCACAGCCGCCTCCACATACGCGATGGCATTGGCGAAGGTGAAGGCGAGCTCTTGCGCCGCAGTCGCCCCCGCTTCGCGCATGTGATACCCGGAGATGCTGATGGTGTTCCACTTCGGTAGCTCCGCACTGCTCCACTCAACCACATCGGTGATCAGACGCAGTGATGGTGCTGGCGGAAAGATGTACGTGCCTCGAGCAATGTACTCCTTGAGCAGGTCGTTCTGTGTTGTTCCTGAGAGCGCGGCGCGTGACACCCCCTGCCGTTCCGCCACCGCCACGTAAAGGGCGAGCAGGATGGGGGCGGTGGAGTTGATCGTCATGGAGGTAGAGACCTTATCGAGCGGGATTCCGTCGAAGAGCGTTTCCATATCGGCAAGCGAATCAATCGCCACACCTACTCGTCCAACCTCCCCCTCTGCCTCTGGCGCGTCTGAGTCGTATCCCATCTGGGTAGGGAGATCAAAGGCGACTGAGAGTCCAGTTTGACCCTGCTCCAGGAGGTAGCGATAGCGGGCATTGGACTCCTTGGCGGTGGAGAACCCCGCGTACTGGCGCATCGTCCAGAGCCGCCCTCGATACATCGTTGGCTGGACGCCTCTGGTGTAGGGGTAGGAGCCGGCCGTCCCCGTGGCATCAGATGGTCGCCCAGCGGCGCTCTCTGGCCCGTACTCCTGGCTGAGGGGGAGGCCCGAGCTGGTCGAGGTACGCGCCGTCTCCCGCTCCCCGTCCCCCGCCATCACGACCTCCTCGTTTGTTACTCTCTTGACACCCTCGTTGGTTCGCCGATTCTCCCACACCCCCACGCCCCCAGACACCCTGGCTGGGGGTTCAACCCCGGCCCCACACGGACACAGTGCCTGTGCGTCGTCCGTGTGCGCAGACAGGCGCACAGCCAGAGCTACGAACAAAGACAAGGGGGTAGGATGCGCTTGGCGCACAGGCGGCATTCCGCCAGCGCCCGCGGAGGGGGTTTCATGGGGAAGGTCATTGCGGTCGCCAATCAGAAGGGCGGCGTCGGAAAGACAACGACGGTCGTCAACCTTGCAGGGGCGCTCGCTGAGCGCGGCCTCAAGGTCCTCGCCATTGACATGGACGCTCAGGCGAACCTGACCGCGGGGCTCGGCTTCAACCTCGCTGACGTCTCCCGCTCTACCGCCGACGTTCTCATTTCGCAGGAGCGTGCACTTGCTCCGATCATTCTTCACAGCGACTTCCCTGGCATTGACGTAGCCCCCGCCACCCTCGACCTCGCCTCTGCCGAGGTAGACCTTTTCAACGCCATGGGGCGCGAGTACGCACTGCGTGAGGCGCTTGAGGACGGCACGCGCAACGCGTACGACTACATCCTGATCGACTGCCCGCCAACGCTCGGCCTACTCACCATCAACAGTCTCGTCGCCGCGGATGCCGTGATCGTCCCTGTACAGGCGCAGTACTACGCGCTGAAGGGGCTAAAGAACCTACTCAACGTCGTGAAGACGATCCACGCGAAGCTCAATAAAGATCTCACGGTCCTTGGCCTCCTCCCAACCTTTGTTGACCAGCGCACCGTCCTTGGCAAAGAGATGCTCGCAGAGATGCAGGGGTATGCAGATGCTCCAGTCTTCAAGACAATCATCGGCTCTACGGTGCGTCTGGGCGAGGCTCCGCTCACCGGCAAGCCCATCACGGTCTACGCTCCCGTCTCGGACGCGGCGGAAATGTATCGCGAACTAGCAGCGGAGGTGATCGCACGTGGCCAAGCCTGATTTCCGCGCAGCGGCGAGCCAGCGCCTCGCACGGGAGGAGAAGCTCAGCGACTCCGTCCTCTCGCTCCTCAAGCCAGAGGGTGAGCAGCACGATCGCGCCGTACGACAGATTGCCGTTGACCGGATTTCACCGAATCCAAAGCAACCGCGAATCGCCGCAAACCCAGATGCACTCAACGATCTGACTGCAAGTATTCGTGAGCACGGCGTCTTGCAGCCGATTCTAGTCCGCCCGCTTGATCGAGGGCACTACGAGATCGTTGCCGGCGAGCGACGCTGGCGCGCCGTTACCGCGCTTGCGCTCGCGATGATCCCCGCGATCATTGAGGAGATGAGCGATGAGCAGGCGATTGAGATCGCGGTAATTGAGAACCTCCAGCGCGAAGACCTCTCTCCGCTCGACGAGGCGGCAATCTTTGCGCGCATGACCACCGAACTCGGCTACAGCATTCGGAAGCTTGCCGAAAAGCTCGGCAAGGACAAGGGCTACATTGAGAACCGTCTGCGCCTCGTTGCAGCACCCGCCGATGTCCGCGCACTCGTTGCGGAACGCTCTGACACCATCAGCCACGCCTACGAACTGATGAAGATTGATGACCCTGCACGTCGTGCCGAACTCGCTGCACAGATTGCACGCGGCGAACTTTCGCTCGCACGTCTAAAGAGCGTGGTGCGCGGTGAGAGCGATCGCCCGAGCCTCGGCGCGCCTGCTCAAGCCACATCGATGACCTCGTCGCAAGCGCCCGTTGTTGACACCGCCCCGCCAGCGCCAACGACACCGTTCACCCAGCCGCCCATCATTCAGAACAGCGGCGTGCCTGCTGCCGGTGAGACATCCGCCCCCATTGCGGCAGCGAGTGATGCTGGACTTACGAACGCACGGGAGGCGCTCGGGAACGCCATTGATGAGCTTGCGAACATCCTGCATGCAATTGACCGCGCCGATGGCTCTGTGAAGCTCAACGAGCTGGACCGCATGAACATGGCAAAGTGGCTGCAGATCGCGCGCAACAAGCTCGACAACCTCGCCGCGATCCTCCGCCAAAAAGGCGAGTAGCGCTGGCCCTAGCCCCGCAGCCGCGCCGCGAGATCACGAGCCGCGCCGTTAGATGTAAACGACCTCTTCGAAGGTCGCCACAAGGAAGTTGATCAGTCGATCCTTGCCACGCGCTGGGTCTACGGTGCGAATGCCCGGCACAAGGGCCCAGAGCGCCACCGCGGGGAAGATCAGTCGGCCTTCATCATCGCGACCCATGGTGGCGGCGGCGCCACCTCCAGCGGTGAATGCGCCGGCGAGGCCATCCTCGTCAAGACCTGATGCCTTGCCGAACTCATGGATCGCCTGGACGACACCCTTCCGCTTGGCGATGTCGCGGAGGGAGCCAGCCACCCACGCGTCAATCTGCGCATCATCTTGCGTGAGAAGTTTGGCGCGGTATGCAGCGGGGGTTTCACTCAGGCCAGTTGCAACCATCTCGTCCCCCCTTCGCGCTCTCTCACGCGCTGCAATGAAGCTGGCTCCGGCGGTAGGGCTCGAACCTACGACCTAGCGGTTAACAGCCGCCCGCTCTACCACTGAGCTACGCCGGAACAGGTCGGCAGCGCAAGGCTGCCAAGGGCGAAATGGTAGCAGGGTCAGCGACGACGAGAGGGGTCGCCACGCTCCTCGCCTGCGCCACGAGCGCGGCGGGCGCGATTCCGCTCTTCGCGGAGTTGCATGGCGTTGGCACCGATGTTGAAGAGCCTGCGGCGAAGCCACGTTGCGTAGAAGAGGGGCCCAATGATCGGCAGGCCGATCACAGGGAGCACTGACCAGAAGAGTGGACGAGGGATCCCTGGGATCTCGTCCATATCCCGAATAACGCGCAGGGCTGGTAGCCACCAAACGGCGACTACCAGCCCCAGGACGATCAGCTCGTCCATTGCGCTCCGCCTACGCCTTCAGAGCTTCGGCGGAAAGTTTCACGAGTTAGCGTCGGCCCTTTGCCTTGACCGGCGTGCGACCCGGGGTCGCAAGGTTCTGCGTGCGGATCGCCGCTGCGAACAGCACGTAGTAGATCGCAGCAAAGACTACGCCGAGGCCCAGGATCCCGAGAGGTCCTGTGCTTCCGCCCGCCGATGCAGCAGATGCCAACGTGAAATTCAACAGATAGTCGATCAAGCCTGCAGAGAAGCCGAAGCCCTGTACCCAGTCAAGCTGCGCACAGATGGCAAGGGCCACGCCCGCAAGAAGTCCGTGGATTGCGAACAGCACCGGTGCCGCGTAGGCGAAGCTGAACTCAATCGGCTCCGTGATTCCGGTGAGGAACGAGGTGAAGCCTGCCGAGCCCATGATGGAGCCGGTTGACTTCTTCTCGCTCTTGTCTGCCGCCTGATAGATGGCGTATGCCGCGGCCGGGAGGCCGAACATCATCACCACGAACCAGCCAGCCATGAATGGACCCGCCGTTGGGTCGCCAGCGAAGAAGCGGTTCAGGTCGCCGGTCACTACCGTGCCGTCGGCCTTCGTAAAGCTTCCGAGCTGGAACCAGACGAACGTGTTCAAGATGTGATGCAAGCCCACCAAGAGGAGCATGCGGTTTGCGAATCCGTAGAGGACCAGTCCGATGCCGCCCATCGTCACGATGAGGTTACCGAACTCCTGAATGGCAGCACCAATTGGTGGCCAGACAAAGCCGGCGACGATACCAGCGGCCACCGACGCGAACGCCGTGACGATTGGTACGAAGCGTCGACCGGCGAAGAAGCCGAGGTAGCTCGGCAACTTCATGTCCTTGTAGTTGTTGTACGCCCATGCGGCGATCACGCCGATCAGGATGCCGCCGAAGACCGACATGTTCACCTTTGCAGGTGCCTCGACCTTATTCAGCACGTCGATCAGTGAGCCGACGCCGTTGATCTTCGCCAAGATCTGGTAGCCGACTGCGGCGCCAAGGGCGGCCACACCAGCACCTTCAGTGAGGCCAACAGCCACACCGATGGCGAAGAGGAGCGCCAGGTTGCCGAAGACGGCATCACCGGCGATCGTCATTACGTTCCAGACGACCGTCAGGGCCGTCCCGTCCGCGACCTTCAGGTCGCTGCTAAGGAGCACGCCGATGCGGAGCAGAAGCGCCGCTGCGGGGAGCACCGCGATCGGGAGCATCAACGCCTTCCCGATCTTCTGTAGTTGCTCAAACATTCCCATTACCTCCACTTAAGCGTGAGGCCCTGCCCTTGCGGTCAGGACGGCTCGCGCTTGTGGATAACCCTACCCGCCGTATAGCGGTATGGCAAGGGGTTTGATTAAGGTCCCTTTACCATCCCCAGCCACGGCTCCCCTCCTCATGGATCCAGGGGGCAGCTAGGTGGCTGGTCTTAGGCGGGGTGGACCACCATCAGGGGGTCACCCGCCCGTACCTGTGTCCCGGCGGCGGCAAGGTGCTCAACCCGCTGCCCCCCGATCGCCACGATGGGGGTGAGGAGGGAGGTGCCGCCCGCACGGATGCTGGACGCCGCAAGCTCCACGAGGGACTGGCCCGCAACGATCTGATCTCCATCCCCTACGAGTGCCTTCAAGCCAACCCCCTTGAGGGCAACCGTGTCGAGCCCGAGGTGTAGGAGGACTGGTCCCGCAGAGCTCTCAATAGCGATCCCGTGGCCGCCAGGGAAGACCTTCGCGACGCTCCCATCGCATGGGGCAAGGGCGGTCACGCTAGCTACCTCTTCAGGGTCGAGTGCGACCCCGTCCCCCATGATCCCCTGCGCGAAGACGGGGTCGGGAAGGTCGGCGAAGGCCACGACGCGCCCAGTAAACGGGGCGAGGATCGTGACGGGGGCGCTCACTCAGCGCTTCATCTGGCGGCGCATCTCGGACTCAATGTTGTCCGAGAGCGTGCCCATCACCACCTGGACCCCTTTGCCGAACTTCACGACGGCGATCGCCCCCGCCTTCTTGAGTGCCGCCTCGTTCATCTTCTTCATATCAACGAGGTCGCAACGGATGCGCGTGATGCATGGCTCGCTCGACTTGATGTTGCTCGCACCACCGAGACCCTTAATCACCGCCTTTGCGGTCGCAACTAGATCCTGGCCCATCGCAACTCCTCCTTCTTGTACTCCTGAGCCGGCGCTCAGAACCTCAGTCTGCCTTGCCGCCGTGGCTCACGGGGGGCGTTGGCGCGCCACGTGCGACCGCCGCTAGGCGATCTCGCGGATGAAGGCGGCGAGCTGCTCGGCAGCCTCCTCCGCGTCGCCGCCCTCCGCCTGAATGGTCACCTGACTGCCAGCGGATGCCCCGAGCTGCAGGACTCCGAGAATGGACTTTCCGTCTGCCGTCCGACCACCACAGGTCAGGCGGATCGCAGACGCGAAGCCCGCCGCCTTCTGCACGAAGAGCGCCGCTGGGCGGGCGTGAAGCCCTACCCCCTCCGGTACGAGCGCTGTTGTCTCATGCACTGTCATGGCTACTCAAGATAATCGCGCAACTTGCGCGAGCGTGATGGGTGACGCAGCTTGCGCAACGCCTTCGCCTCAATCTGGCGAATGCGCTCACGCGTGACGTTGAATTCCGCACCCACCTCTTCGAGCGTGCGCTGCCGCCCATCCTCAAGGCCGAAGCGCAGTTTGAGCACGCGCTGCTCGCGCGCACTGAGCGACTCAAGCGTGGCGACGATCTGCTCGCTCAGGAGTTGGCTGTTCGCCGCCTCGTCTGGCTTCTTCGCCGCCTTATCCTCGATGAAGTCACCGAGATGGCTATCTTCCTCTTCGCCGATCGGTGTCTCCAGTGAGACGGGTTCCTGGCTCACCTTCCGCATCTCGCGGACGCGCTCCGCCGTCACCTCGGTTTCGGTGACCTTCGTCAACTCCGTCGCAATCTCCTCATCCGTTGCCTCACGACCGAGCTCCTGGAAGAGCTGACGCTGAATACGCGTCAGCCGATTCAACTGCTCATACATGTGCACTGGAATTCGAATCGTGCGTGCCTGATCGGCAATCGCTCGCGTGATCGCTTGGCGAATCCACCAAGTTGCATAGGTGGAGAACTTGAATCCCTTGATGTACTCAAACTTCTCAACGGCGCGAATCAGACCGATGTTCCCTTCTTGAATCAGATCGAGGAAGCTCATGCCACGGCCGATGTACTTCTTCGCGATTGAGACGACGAGGCGCAGGTTCGCCTTCGTCAGCTCCTCGCGACCCCGCCAGCCGAGCTGCACGACCGCTCCTTCACGGCCACGGAGCTTGCCGAGCGCTGGGTTCTCAGGATCCCAGCCACCTTCGCGCAGCCAGTCTTCACCCGCTGCCCCCACATACTTCCCTGACTGCACATACGCCTCTGACGCGGGCCACGCGATCTCATCACGCGACCATACGAAGAGTTTGCTCAGCACCTGATTGTCGCGGCTGTTCAGATCGCCCGAGCTCACCGCCTGGAAGGCGAAGTCCACAAGCTCTTGCGTCTTCGCGGCGGTGTTGCGCTTGCTCGGATCATTGAACGCTTTCACCAGACTCTTCGCTACGAGCAGATTCTTCTGCAGCGTGTCGCCGCCTGGCATGGCTGCTGCGTCTCGCGCCGCCTTGTCGAATCCCGTGATCTTGCACTCTCCAAGCTTTCGTCCTTTGACATAGAAGGCGATCGCCTCACGGAAGGTGGCGTGCGCCTTCTCCGCCAAGACTGGATCAAAGCGATACCACTCCTTCTTCTTGCGCGTCTTCAGCTCTGTCTCGTGATACGTCCACTGGTGCAGGTTGTAAACGGCCTTCCACGGCTCGTCCGCCATCTGCTCACCAAGCTCGATCATCTTTGCGAGGACGACCTCCTCTTCGGCAGTGAGCAGGCCGACCCGACCGATCTCCTTGAGATACATGCGCACCGGGTCGTCAATGCCCGTTGATTCAGTGACGGTTTCGACAACCGCCTCTGCCGCCTTAGCCACTTCAGGTGCAGCCACCTCAAGAAGTGCCGCTGCTGCCGCCTCAGGATCAAGAATCTCTACGCCGTCCGCCTCGATCTCCGCGAGATCGCCAGCGCCAGGCTCCGCAATCCCTGCGAGTTTCGCCGTTGGATCAACCTCCGCTGGTGCACCCTTCCCCGCCTTGGCGCCCTTCGCTGGAAGCGCCAGCTTCGCTGCAATGGGCTTCGTTGCCTGCTTCCCTGCTGGCTTCCCTCCTGGTTTCGCCGTTTGCTTCCCTGCCTGCTTTGGAGATGGTGCCTTCGGCGCAGACGCGGTTTTTGCTGCGCCAGCCTTCCCAACCTTCGCCGGGGACTTCGCGCTGGACTTTGCGCTGGACTTTGCCGGCGTCTTGCCCGCAGGTTTGACCGCAGGCTTAGTCGATGACTTTGCGGCTGACTTCGTGGCGGGCTTCGCGGCTGCAGTTTTTGGTGCAGGAACCTTCTTCGCCTTAATGGCCACAGATTTCGGCGCAGGCTTGGGCGCGGGCTTCACCGCAGGCTTTGTTGCGGAAGCCTTCTTTGCAGGCGTTGCAAGCGATGCCTTCTTTGCAGGAGGCTTCGCTGCCGGCTTCGCAGCAGGCTTCGCAGCAGACTTCGCTGACTTTGCGGGTGCAGGCTTCGCTACCGACTTGAGGGGACTCTTCGGTGCGGGCTTGGTCGCAGGCTTCGCTGGAGCTTTTGCCGCGAGTGGCACTGCGGGCTTTGTCACTGGTGCGCTCTTCTTTGCGGTCATCGTGTGCCCCCCTTCCCTGCGGTCATTACGCCAGCGGCCATTAGGCGCCGATCCAAGACCTTACGCTTTGAACTGAGTTCTCGCCCCTGCTCCATGAGCTCTCGCACCCTGGCGACATCGGCGGCACGCTCCGCCTCCGCGATCTCTGAACGTGCCCAGGCCATCGCCTCTTCGAGACGATCCGCTTCGAGGCGAAGCGCGGTCTGATCAATCCCGATGCGCAGACGCTCAAGGCTGACAGGCTGGCTCTCACGCGCAAGGAGCGCCTGAGCGAGTCGGCGCTCTTCCCCCTGCACCGCAGCAGGAATCTGCTCTCCGCTCGCCACAGAGGCACCAGCTTCGATTGTGGCGTCAAGTGCGGCGCGAAGGCCGTGCCAGAGTGATCGTGCAAGTCCACTGGAGAAGAGTTCATCGCCGAGCGAGTCGCGCATGCGGAGGCGCTCCGCTGGCGCAAGGATCAAGAGTCGGAGCAACTCTGCCTCCGGTGCGGATACGCCCGCGAGGATTGAGGAGATATCCCCCTCAAGGTCGGCCGCTCGGACGCGATCGGCTGAGATGCGTCCGTCTGACGTGCCGGGGGCGACTTCGCCGCCTGGCCTCCGCATCGCTTCGCGAATTGTGGACTCGTCCACACCGATCCTTCGCGCCGCGGCGGCGGCATATCCGTCGCGAATCACTGGATCGCGCAACGCGCGTAGCGTTGGCTTGATTGCATCAACCGCGCGCTTGCGTCCACCAAGATCGCGAAGATCATGCGCCGCTGCTGCCTCCTCAATGAGGTATTCAACAACAGGGATGGGGCGCTCCACGGCAGCCCGCCACACGTCTGGTTGATCGCGCACAACCTCATCAGGATCCTTCCCATCGGGGAGCTTCACGATTCCAACATCGACGAGCGAAGGTCCGTCCGTTGTGCCAGCGAGTTCAGTGACAAGGCGCAGAAGTTCGGTCGCACCGAACGCACCCGCCTTTGCACCCGCCGCATCTACGTCATAGGCGAGCACGATCTTTGAGCCATAGCGAAGGAGGAGCGCCACCTGTGCTGGCGTCAGCGCCGTCCCCATGCTCGCAACGACATTCTCAAATCCAGATTGATGTGCCATGAGTGCGTCGGTGTACCCCTCGACGAGAACCGCCGTCCCCCCTTTTCGGATCGCCGACTTAGCCTTATCAATGAGGTAGAGCGTGCGCGACTTATCAAAGAGCGGTGTCGCGGCGCTGTTCAGATACTTCGGTCCATGATCGCCGCGCGCGTCGTCAACGGGGAGAAGCCGACCACCGAGTCCGGTGATCTTGCCGCTCGCGTCGCGGATTGGGAAGATGATGCGAGCGCGGAAGCGATCATACGCCCCACGACCGCCGCCACGATCAGTGGTGAGGCCGACCGCCTCCAACTCTTCGGGGGTTGCACCGCGCTTTGCGGCCAGCGCCTTGGAACAGGCGTCCCATGACTCCGGCGCCCAGCCGAGGCGCTGTGATTCGATCGTTGCGTCCGTAAAGCCACGAGCGTGCAGGTAGTCGAGTGCCGGCTTGCCGAGGTCGTGGGTGGTGAGGATGGCGTGATAGAAGCTCACCGCCCCCTCAAGAACTTCGCGAAGGCGCGCGCGGCGCACATCTTCGGCACGGCTGCGCTCGTCAAGGACGACGCCCGCCTTGGCGGCGAGTAAGGTGAGCGCTTCGCCAAACGGCAGGTTGTCACGCTCCATCACAAAGGTGAAGATGTCGCCCCCCTTTCCGCACCCGAAGCACTTCCATGAATCTCGTGCTGGAGTGACCACAAACGACGGAGTCTTCTCCCCATGGAATGGGCAGAGCCCCTTGAACGTGCTGCCAGCCTTCTTGAGCTGCACCGTTTCGCCGACAACGTCGGCGACGGCGAGTCGGCTCTTCACCTCGGCAACACTTCCTGAAGCCATCGGCTGGCTGACCTCCTCGAAAGGCTTCGGTGGCGGGCAAAGCGGCTGCCCGTGGGTGTCAAGACCTGTCGGGCGAAGGATGCCATCCGCACCCCCCTCCGTCAACCAGGCGGGGAGGGCGAGCCCACGAGGGCTCCCGTACACTCACCACGAGCCGCCCCTCGGCGGTCCAAGGCTGGAGGTGTATGTGAGCGGAAGCGAAAGGGATCCTGCGACATTCGGAATCCTCGCCAGCGACCCCGCCTACAACGCGGTGCTCGCCGCGCGGATCGATGACACCGAAACGCTCGCGCGGGTGTGGATCAAGCCGACTGGCGTCCCCGTTCCATTTGAGCCTGGTCAGTACGTCACGATCGGCGTCAAGGTGGGCGAGAAGTGGTTGCAGCGACCGTACTCGATCGCCTCATCCGCGCGCGACCTTGCAGGCGGCTATGAGCTCTACCTTCGACTCGTCCGCGGTGGCGCGTTCACGCCGCTCGCCTTCTCTCTCCCTGTTGGACACGCACTCCGTGTCCTGCCGCCAAAGGGGAAGTTCACCCTGCAACCCGATGATGAACGCGTCCACCTCTTCATCTCATCTGGAACTGGAATCGCGCCGTTCGTCTCTATGGCGCGAACGCTCCTTGCGGATGGTCGCCCGCGACGAGCGATCTATCTGAATGGCGTGAGCTACGTCTCAGATATTGGCTATGCCGAGCTCTTGAACGGATGGAGCGCAAGCGGCGAATACCCGGCAACATACGTCCCTACGATTTCCCGGCCTAACGACCCAGCCAATGCTGGATGGACCGGGCGCACTGGGAGAGTGGAGAGCATCATTCGCGCAGCGCTCGGTGACCTTGGTGTTGATCCAAACGGTGCCGTCGCCTATCTCTGCGGCAATCCCGACATGATCGTTGCGGCAGAAGAGGAACTTCGCGCATACGGACTCCCAGGCGAAGCGGTCCATAAGGAGCTGTACTGGCCGGCCGGAAAGCAGCCAACGGGGGCGATCGAGTCCTAACGCGTTACGGTCGAGCGGCGCGCAACTTATTGAGGAAGTACTCCTCCAGTCGATCCACACTCACGCGTTCCTGCTCCATGCTGTCTCGGTCGCGCACGGTGACGGCGTTGTCATCCATGGAGTCGACATCGACGCAGATGCACCACGGCGTGCCAATCTCGTCCTGGCGGCGGTAGAGCTTTCCGATTGCGGCTGTGTCGTCATAGACCGCCGTGAACTCTCGCGAAAGTCCGTTGCGAATCTTGTGTGCCAGGGCCACGAGATCATCACGCTTCTTGAGAAGCGGGAGCACCGCCACCTTGTACGGCGCGAGCTCAGGGTGTAGGCCAAGGACGACGCGCTTCTCGTCGCGAACGATCTCCTCACGGTACGCGTCGATCAGGAAGGTAAAGGCAGCGCGGTCCGCACCAGCCGCCGCCTCAACGACCCACGGCGTAAAGGTCTCTTCGGTGGCTGGATCAAAGTACGAGAGGTTCTCGCCACTCTCCGCCGCATGTCGGGAGAGGTCAAAGTCGCCGCGGTTGTGCACCCCTTCAAGCTCTTTCCAGCCGAACGGGAAGCGATACTCCACGTCAATGGCGCGCTTGGCGTAGTGGGCGAGCTCATCGGGCGCATGCTCGCGGGCGCGCAGCCGCTCGGGTGAGACACCGTACGCCTTGTACCACTCCAGTCGACGCGGCAACCACTCATCAAACGCAGCGGTCGCGCCAGCCTCGGGTCGCACGAACATCTGTAGCTCCATCTGCTCAAACTCGCGCATGCGGAAGACAAAGTTCCCTGGGCTGATCTCGTTGCGGAAGGACTTCCCTACCTGTGCGATTCCAAACGGAATCTTCTTCCGGGCTGCGTCGCGCACGTTGCGGTGCTGCACGTAGGCGCCCTGCGCCGTCTCTGGGCGGAGGTAGATGGCAGAGGCATCCTCCTCTACGGGGCCCATGAAGGTCTTGAACATCAGGTTGAAGCGTCGTGGTGCGGTGAGGCTCCCCTCGCAGTCGGGGCAGACCAGACCGAGCTTCGTGACCACGTCGGCCTCTGCAAGCTGCGCTGTGGTGAGAGCGTCAGTTCCTGGAAGTTCATCCAGCCGGTAGCGACGCTTGCAGGCGGTGCACTCAACGAGCGGATCACTGAACGAACCCACGTGCCCTGACGTGCGCCAGACCTGTGGGTGCATGAGGATCCCTGCGTCAAGACCGACCACGTCGTTCCGCTCTTGGACGATACTGCGCCACCAGGCGCGCTTCACGTTGTTCTTTAGCTCAACTCCGAGCGGGCCGTAATCCCAAACAGCGTTGATGCCTCCATAGATCTCTGAGCTTGGAAAGACGAATCCACGTCGCTTCGCGAGGGAGACAATTACGTCAAGATCGGCAACCGCAGGCGTGGCATCAGCCGCTGGCGTGCCAGCGAGCGTGAGGGATGGATCGGCGCTAATGCTCATGAAGTGGAAGCCTACCCGATCCGAGTGCGGCTAGAGCGCGCGGGCAAGCGCCACGCCCGCCAAAGCGGCAAGGAGCCCGAGCAGGATTGATCCGACGGCGTAGGCAAAAAGCGCGAGGAGTTCTCCCTCCTCGCCCATGCGTGCGAGCTGCAGCACAAACGCTGAGAAGGTGGTGAACCCTCCGAGGAGTCCAACGAGGATTAGGGGGCGTGCAGCGTCAGGAAGGAGCCGGTTGGCGATCAGCGTGACAACGAGGCCTGCGGCGAACGATCCACACACGTTCACCACGAGTGTCCCAATTGGCGCGACGATCCCGAGGCGCGCAGTGAGCGCATCCGCACCGCTCCGAAGCAGCGCACCAAACGCACCGCCAAGAGCCACGAGCAGTGCGCTCGTAAGCGCGCTCACGCGCTCACCTCGTCGAGAAAGGTGCGGCTCTTCGGTTCTCGCCCGTAGAGATTCAAGATCGCAGCGCGGAGCGCGCGGTCAACCTCTTGAAGTGGTCCGCTCGGCAGCCGCAGCGCCGCAAGCTGCTCTGGGGCAAAGCGTCGGAGCGCGCGCAAGAGGCGCAGCCCATCGCTGCTGAACGGTGCACCTTCACCATGATTCACGCAGTGGATCCCGCCCGCCTTCTCATCCCAGCGGAGCGCCTCTCCCTCTTCCGGTGGGCGCCCGCAATCAACGCAGTGATCAAGTTCTGGTGCATGCCCCGCAGCGTCAAGGAGCGCGAGCTCACTCCAACGTGCGACCAGGACGTCTGGGACGCCCGCCTCGAGCAGATCCCATGCGCGCAGCAACAGTGCATACAGTTCGGGCTCGGGCTGCTCTTCACTCGTGGCTCGCTCCACGAGCTCTGCTGCATACCAGGCAACAGCACTGCTCATAAGCCGACTACGAAGTCCGAGCCAGACGCGCTGTGGCTGCACCTGGGTCACCACGTCGAAGGTGCGCCCCGCCGCGAGCGCGATCTCGAGCTCTGCGAACGGTTCCACGCCGCCGCCGAGACGGCTGGTCGGCTTTCGCACCCCCTTGGCGATCGCCTTGAACTTTCCGCGATCCGGCGAGATGAGGGTGAGCACACGGTCGGCCTCGCCGAGGCGGAAACGCGAGGTCACAACTGCCAGCGTCCGCGAGGTTCGGCGTTCAGGCATGGTGAGAGGGTAGCATTGGAGCATGACGTCACTCCGTGGCACCCCGACTGGGGCGAACCTTCTTGAGCTAGACCTTGACGCGCTTATCGCCGCCACGGACGCGGCGATTCTTGACCTCCTCGCAGAGTGGGAGGAGCCAATCACCGCGTCAATGTACGCACAAATTCGATACCACATGGGATACGGGGATCCGAGCGCTCGACTCGGCAAGCGCATGCGCCCCCTCCTCGGACTCCTCACCTACTCCGCACTCTCAAGCGATTGGGAGCGTGCCATCCCTGGCGCAGCGGCCGTTGAGCTCGGTCACAACTTCAGCTTGATCCACGACGACATTGAGGATCAGGACGAAGAGCGAAGGGGGCGACCCACCCTCTGGGTACGCGAAGGTCTAGCGCAGGCCATCAATACCGGCGATGCGCTCTTCACGATTAGCCGTATCGCGGCACACCGACTGACTGAACTCGGCTTCTCCGACGCCAAGGTGATCCGCATGATGAAGATCTACGACCAGACCTGCCTCCGCCTCTGTGAAGGGCAGTTCATTGACATCGCGGCGAGCCAGAAGCGCGAAATGCAGAGCGTGGAGCACTACTTTGAGATGATCGGACGAAAGACGGCGGCCCTCATCTCGGGCGGTGTTGAGTCTGCCGCCATGCTCGCCACTGATGACGAAGAGGTGATCACGCGCTTCCGTACGTTCGGATGGGCGCTCGGGCTCGCCTTCCAGATCAATGACGATCTGCTCGGGATCTGGGGGAGTGAGGCGGCAACTGGAAAGGCGCCATCAGATCTTGCCCGACATAAGAAGACGCTCCCCGTCCTCTACGCAGCGGAGCGCGCCAGCACTGAAGATCGCGCCACCCTCGATCAACTCTTCGCAACACCAGATCCGGACGCCGCACTTGTGGCCGCAGGGCTCGCCGTCCTTGCGCGAACGGGGGCAGAGGCCTACACACGAGAGCAGGCTGCACTCTGGCGCGAGCGCGCCCTCACGGAGATTCGTGCGGTGCCAGCAATGAATCCTATTGCGATCGTTCGGCTTGAAGAGATCATGGAGCGCGTGATCTCCGCGTAGGCGATCCCCCGAGGGCTACTTCCCTTCGCTCTCCTCAGATCCGGCAGCGGACTCCACAGGAGTCCAGCGCACGCGCACCTTCCCTACTCTGCGGCCACTCACCTTGATGACGCTGATCACAAAGGGGGCGATGGTCACGCTATCGCCTACCACGGGGACACGTCCGATTCGGTGATAGACAAAGCCGCCGAGCGTGTCGTACTCCTCGTCATCCTCAAGTTCAAGCGGTGGCTCAACCAGATCGGTGAGCTCGTCAATGTCCGCTCGACCGTCAAGGATCACCTCCCCTTCGGAGATCTCGACCTTCATCGGCTCCTCTTCGTCGAATTCGTCCTGGATCTCACCCACGATCTCTTCCAGGAGGTCCTCGATCGTCACGAGGCCCGCGGTGCCTCCGTGCTCGTCCAGCACGATCGCCATGTGCACCTTCCGTCGCTGCAGTTCATGCAGAAGATCGTCAACGGGCTTTGACTCAGGGACGAAGAGTGCTGGGCGCATGATGTCGCGCAGGCGCGGGCGTGGCCCGCCCGCCGCAATGATGCGGAGCAGGTCCTTCGCATAGAGAATTCCGCTCACGTGATCAATAGACTCACGGTAGAGCGGCGTGCGGCTGTGTCCCTCCTTCAGCACCACCTCCACGGCCTCGTCGAACGTTGCCTCTTCATCAATGGAGACGATATCGATGCGTGGCACCATGACCTCGTGCAGCTTTGAGTCACTGAGTGACATCACTGCCGAGATCATCTGCTCCTCCTCCGCCTCGAGCACTCCCTCCTGACTCCCCTGCTCCACGATGAGTCGGATTTCGGCTGCGGAAAGTTTCGGGGTCCGGGTTGGGTCAATGCCGAACGGCTTGGAGATCACCTTCGTGAGTAAGACAAGGAGCCCGACAAGTGGGCTAAGCACCTTGGCGAAGATTGAAATAGGACCCGACGCGGAGAGCGCGATCCGATCGGGATTTGCCAACGCGAAACCCTTCGGGATCAACTCTCCGAGGACGATTGAGACAATTGAGACGAGCAGCGTGACGAAGAGCAACGCGATCGGAGCGGCGCGATCCCCAATCCACGAGACGCCACTCAGCGGCGCGGCGACGAGTTCAACGATGCTGATAGCAGCGACCGCAGACGCGAGCGCGCCGAGGAAGGTGATTGCAACTTGAATCACCGCAAGGAAGCGGCCTGGATCTCGAAGCAGTCGGAGGGCACGGACCGCCCGCTTATCTCCTTCATCCGCAAGCTCGCTGAGTCGCGTACGTCGCACGCTGACATAGGCGATCTCAACCGCCACAAAGAAGCCGTTCATGAGGATCAGGAGCAGGATGAGCCCGAGATCGGCGAGCACAGGATTCATCGGTTACTCCTTACCTATCGTGCGCGCAGGCACGCCAACCACGAGCGCCCCCGCGGGGACATCCTTCAGCACGACCGCTCCGGCGCCACTCTTAGAACCGTCGCCCATGGTGAGCGGTGCCACGATCAGCGTTCCAACGCCCGTGAAGACGCGAGCGCCAATGACCGTTGCGTGCTTCTTCTCGCCGTCGTAGTTTGCCGTAATCGTTCCGGCACCAATGTTGCTCCCCTCGCCAACACTGGTGTCACCGAGATACGAGTGGTGTCCCACCTTGACCTTTGCAGAGAGCGTTGTTGCCTTGAGCTCAGCGAAGTTGCCAACATGTGCGCCCGCACCAATTGTGCAGCCGGGACGAATGTGCGCAAAGGGCCCAACGTCAACACCGCTCGCAAGTGTTGAACCATCAATGTCACTCGAGCGAATGGTGCAGCCCTCCCCGATGACGCTCTCGTGAACCCGTGACCCAGCCTCAATACGTGTCCCAGTTGCGATCGTCGTATTGCCGCTCAGCATCACGTTTGGTTCAATCACTACATCGGCAGCGATGCTCACCGTAGGCTCGATCCAGACTGTGGTTGGATCCATCATGCCGACACCGCGTTCAAGGTGCGCCGCGTTGATCCGCTCACGAAGTGCCGCGGCAGCGTCCGCGAACTGACGTCGATCGTTCACCCCCTCAAGGTCAATCCCACTCCCAAGGAGGACGGGGGCTGGCGTACCTTCCGCGGCGGCGCGCGCGACAAGATCGGTGAGGTAGACCTCTCCGCTCGCCGCTGACGGAGCGAGTGTCTCCAGTGCGCCCGCAAGCCAGGCACGATCAACGGCGTAGAGCCCTGCGTTGACGAGATCGTTCGCTCGACCTTCGTCGGTTGCGTCGCGCTCTTCCACAATGCGTACCGCTCGTCCCTCTTCGCTTAGCTCGACGCGGCCGTAGCCGGTTGGGTCTTCGGCGTGAAAGGCGGCGAGCGCGATTGGCGCACCTGCGGCGCGGCGAGTCGCGATCAGCGCGCTGATACTGCTCGGCTCAAGGAGTGGCGTGTCCCCGCACGCGATGAGAAGCTCCGTTGCATCGGCTGGAAGTGCAGGGAGTGCACAACGAACCGCATCCCCTGTCCCACGTGGCTGCGGCTGTTCTGCGCGAAGCGTCCCTGCTGGCGCAATGGCGTGTAGCGCGGCGGTTGCTGGGGAGAGGAGGAGGAGCGCTGGATCACTCAGCACGCTGCGGACCGCCTCAACAACCCAGAGCGCCATCGGGCGACCTAGGAGCGGGTGGAGAACCTTCGGCTGGGCGGCGTGCATCCGCGACCCGACGCCAGCAGCGAGGATGATGGCCGTCACGCCTGTAAGGCGCTCCGGCCCGGTACTTGAGGGTGTCATCTGGAGGCGAGTCTAGCCGACCTTCTGGGCGATCGCCTCAATCTCCACAAGCCCCCCCTTGGGGAGCCCCGCCACCTGCACGGTTGAGCGTGCTGGATACGGCTCCGAGAAGGTGCGCCCGTAGATCTCATTCACCGTGGCGAAGTCGGCAAGGTCCGCAAGGAAGATGGTGCACTTGACCACATGTTCAACGCCGAACCCCGCTGCGGAGAGTAGCGCGCGCAGATTCACCAGCGCCTGCTCCGCCTGAGCGGCAACCCCTTCGCGAAGCGCACCTGTTGCGGGATCCATTCCGAGCTGTCCCGAGCAGAAGAGCAGGTCGCCTGAGGCGATCGCTGCACTGTATGGGCCGATCGCTGGAGCAACTCCGCTCCCACTGACTGGTCGTTTCATCGTGGACTCCTCCCCTACGTTGCCAACTCTGTTGCAGTGACATGAACGCCACCATCTGGAAGCGCAAGTTCGCCACGGCCTACTGCCGCCTCAACGAGCACGCCAGCCTCTGCCGCTTCGTAGAGCGAAGGATAGAGGAGAAAGAGGGTCGGCCCCGAGCCTGAGAGGGAGAGTGGGCGCCCGAGGAGGCGGCGCAGCGAGTGGTCGAGCGGGCGCAGCCACGGGGTGATCGCTCGGGCGGCGGCGAGCAGGTCATTGGCCGACGCAAGAGCCGCCGATCGCTGGAGGAGCGCAACGGTCGTGAGTCCGGCGAACGCCTCACTCGCTAGGTGTTGCGAGCTAACGAGTGCCGCTCCGTATGCATCACCCCGCACCCCAGCGGCGAAGGCGGCGAACACATCAGGCGTCTTTATCCCTTCGCGTGCGCTAATCAACAGCACGCCAGGGGCCGGCTCACTCCACGGTGCGAGTGGCGTCACCCGTTCACCTCGCCCCTCCATCAGCACAGGTCCGCCGGGGAGGAAGAGCGGCACATCGGAGCCGATGCATGATGCAACCTGCATCAGTCGCTCTTCTGCCAACTCAACCCCGCACAACTCAAGTGCACCACGAAGCACCGCCGCGGCGTCACTTGATCCGCCGCCGAGCCCCGCCGCCACAGGGAGCCGCTTCTCCAGCACGATGTCGAGCGGCGGAATCGGCACCTCCCTACGCAGCTCGCGCAGCGCCGCAAGAACGAGATTCTCTCCAGCACCTGAGATCGGTAAGCCGGCACAGTGCAACTCATCTTCGGTGCCCTCTCCTCCAAGTAGTCGGAGTGTGATGTGGTCACTCGCGCGGAGTGGCGCCACGATGCTGTGAAGATCGTGATATCCGTCCTCGCGTTGACCCACAACCGCGAGGGTGAGGTTCACCTTTCCAGGAGCGTCAACCTCAACCCAGTGGACGCGCCCAGCACCAACGCGTCCGCGACGAACAGGAGCCTCCCCCGGAAGTGTTCGCATCACGCGCGGCGGGCGCGTCGGCGCGCCAGGGATACCACCAAGTTCACGAAGGAGACGCACCCAACCTTCGACACCGAGCGCCTGCGCTCGAAGATCTGGATCCGTATCCGCGCGCTCAAGCGCCTGCATGATCTGGTCGGCAGGAATCGGCAGTGCACGTGGCAGCGCGTTGCGCAGCTTCTTTCTGCGCTCCCTGAATCCGGCCTGGACGAGCCTCCAGAGCTGCTCCTCGTCATCTTCAGAGAGTCCAGCAAGCGGCGAGTGCGTCAAGCGCTCAAGAGAGAGCACAGCCGAATCCACTGTAGGAACTGGCTCAAACGATTCTCGGCGGACCAGGCGCACAATCGTGGCCTCGCTCCGAGATCGGACGAACGCGGTGAGATACGACCAGTCGCCAACCGGTGCGGCAACACGCTCCGCGACCTCACGTTGGACGAGCAGGACGATTCGTTCGGCGGGGTGCTCAAGTAAGAGGAGGCGATGAAGCAACGGGCTGGTGATGTGATACGGGATGTTCGCCACCACGCGCCACACTCCATCGGAGGGGAGGAGTGGCTCAAGTTCAACGTTCAGCGCATCGCCGTGGATGAGGGTCAGGTCTCCACTTGCGATCTCCTTTGCGAACTTCTCCTGGAGCCGCGGGAGAAGATCATCATCAAGTTCAATCGCAACCACCCGCGCACCCGCCGCCAGGAGGCCTTCGGTCAGTACGCCGAGCCCAGGACCAATCTCCAGCACGATTTCACCTCGTACGGCACCTCCGGCCGCGACGATCGCATCGCGTGCCTCAAGATCCACAAGGAAGCTCTGGCTGAGACGCTGCTTCGGCGCATGTCCTGCAACAAGCGGTCGCGCACCACCTCGACGAGGCACGGGGCTCATCCTGCCGCCGCCGCGCCAAATGGCCATGAGGCGCTCACCGTGAGCCCACCTGCAGGGTCCTGCAGCGTCACGCGTTGCTCGTTGAGCGCAGCATGTGCGGCAGCTCCAATCATGGCTGCATTATCTGTGCACCAGCGAACTGGCGGGATGCTGAGGAGACGCTGATGCTTTGCTGCCACGGCCGCGAGACCTGTACGAAGCGGTCCGTTCGCCGCAACGCCACCCCCAACCACGAGCCCCGTCCCCGGATGCGCAAGGAGTGCCGCCTCCACTCGCTCCAGCAGCGCCCTCACGATCGCCGCCTCTGCGGCGGCAGCGATCGCTGCGGCAGCTGCCGGCGGAACAGGGCGCTCACGAAGTGTTGCCTGTAACGCTGCGGCTCGGCCAGGTGCGCCTGAAGGGACACCAGCTGCCGCAAGTGCCATCCGCGCCGCGGCGGTCTTCACGCCACTGAACGAGACGTCATATTCACCATCTGTCCGCGCAACAGGGAGGCGGTCGCCGCCAGCGCGTGCCGTTGCCGTTGCGGCGAGTGCCGAGAGCGCTGCGCCGCCGGGATACGGAAGGCCAAGGAGGCGCGCGATCTTGTCAAACGCTTCGCCCGCCGCGTCATCAATCGTGCCGCCAAGTCGTTCACTCGTCCCATCGGATCTCACATGCACGATCAGCGTGTGACCTCCGGACACAATGAGACCGATTGCGGGAAGCTGCGGAGTAGCCGACACAGAGACTGCATCGTGCAGCCAGGCGGCGCGAAAGTGGCCCTCTAAGTGATTGGTCGGAACGATGGGGAGTCCGCGTCCCCACGCCCACGCGGCGGCAACGCCTGCGCCGACAAGGAGTGAGCCAATCAGCCCGGGGCCGGTCGTCACTGCAACCGCATCAATCTCACGCGCGTGTGGCTCCCCTTCTGCCGAGTTGAGCACCTCTTCCAAGAGTCGCGGCACCCAGAGGTGATGCTCACGGGCTGCAACTTCAGGGATCACTCCCCCTGTGGCAGCGTGGAGGTCGCTCTGACTTGCGACGCGCTCAGCGACGACCTCTCCCCCCTCACGCACAAGGGCAACTGCCGATTCATCGCAACTTGACTCAACCGCAAGGATCAGCCGTGCACGGCTCATCGCGCCACCACGTCAAATGCCTCTGGGTTCGGGAGGGGCTCATCAGTTTTGATCGCGGCGTGTGCGAGCGCCTCGCGCGCCTGCTGTCCAGGATCATTAAGTTCTGGGGTCGTCATGATGATCGCATCTTCGCCACTCTCTTCGTAATAGCGAACCCTTCGCCCCGCCTCTGCAAATCCGAGTCGCGCATACAGCCGCTGAGCCAGTTCATTGGAGACGCGAACATCTAGCGTTGCCACACGCGCCTCGCCACGTCGTGCCTCTTGCAAGAGCTCGAGCATCAACGCCGTGCCGAGTCCCTCGCCACGCAGGGCAGGCGCTACGGCAATCGTTGTCACATGCGCTTCGTCCACCATCAGCCAAATCCCGCCGAACCCCAGCAGCTCCCCTTCGCGCCAGGCCCCGACATATCGCGCCAAACGGTTCGTTGTCAGCTCGGACTCATATGCGTTCCCTGGCCATGGCGTACTGAAGCTCGCCTCTTCAATCGCGCGCATCAGCGGGAGATCGGCGATGGTCAACGGTCGAATCTCATACTCATCTCGTCGCACTAGACACCCCTCCCATCAACTCCGCGCGGCGGCGACGGGTAGCGAAGCTGAATCTCACTCCGTTGTGGTGCCTCTCCGCGCGCAGCAGCAGTGAGCGCCTCGCTCAGTGCAGCTGAAGCGAGGTTTGCGAACGCATGTGGGAGGCGCGAGGCAACGCGCGCAAGGTCTGCGGAGGCTGGCGCATCCGCATGCGCGGCGATCTCACTCCCTGCCTCGCGGATCACCAGCACCTCCCGAGTGCCGAGCGGAAGGACCACCGTCTCGCCTCCCACTTCTCTGGCGGCAGCGTAGAGCGCGCGGTCGGATGGAATCGCAATGATGGGAAGATTAAGGGCCGCGGCAATGCCAGCCGCCGCGGCAGAGGCCGCACGAATCCCCGTGTAGCTCCCAGGCCCAACGCCAACCACGATCGCCGAGAGTTCCGCGCGCGACGCCTCGCTCGGGAGGAGCGTGGTGATTCGTTCAAGGTGACTGCGCTGCGGCTCTCCAGGCTCGGCAACCATCAGGTCCCCCGATCGCGGATCGCTTAACGCGAGGAGCGCCACACACCCGTGTCCAAGTGATCCGTCAAGGATCAGTGCAGTGTGGCTACGATCCATCAGCAGCCTCAATCCCCGCCGCAAGCACAGCCTCATGCAGGCTCTTTGCTCTCGCCGCATCTCCAATACGCAGCGTCGCACCTCGCGCATCATCGTGAGCGCCGGGTGTGAGCTCAACTTCAAGGAGCGACGACCCTTCGCCCTGCAGCGGCCAGCGCACCTGTTCTGGCCACTCAATCATCGTGATACCCGCCGCATGGCGTTCGTCAATCAGTCCGGCTGTAAGCGGATCACTTCCAGGCGGGAGGCGATAGGCATCGGCGTGCCAAATTGGGAGGACTCCCTGGTGTTCGGAGACAAGCAGGAAGGTCGGTGAGGTGAGCGGAGGATCCGCGTGGAGCGCAGATCCGATCGCGCGTGCCAGCGTCGTTTTCCCTGAGCCGATCTCGCCAATCAGGAGGAGTCGATCACCTGCGCGGAGGTGGTGCGCGATGAGGGTGCCGAGTCGCTGCGTCGCCGCGAGGTTGCTGAGTTCGATGCGCAGCGAGATCACGCGGAGCGGCGCTGCAGATCACCGAGCGGTACTGCGCAGAGCACTCCGCCAATGCGAACCGCACCGAGTGGATCATCGGCACGCGGATCGGCGAGCCCCTCCCACACTCCAGTTCGACCTTCATGGATCCCCCCAATCACAAGGACATCCCCCGCCTCTTGGTCAGCTCCGCCGCCGTGCACGACGATGCCAATCGGTTCGTCACTGAAGCGCACGCGCACGCCGTGGAGGCTTCGAAGCAGGTGCATCACGCGCTCGTCACTCCCGGACGTGGGACGGCGCGGCGTCATGATGATCAGGCCGAATGGAGCCGTGGCTACGGCGGCTGCAATTCGACGCTCAAGGGATGCGTTCAGCGCGTCGCGTTCACCATCACTGAGTCCGTGAACGATCACGCCACGCACGCCGACGGCCCGGGCGCGCAAGACCGTTTCGGGCGATGCACTTCCAATTGCGAGGAGTCCTGCTGCAACGGCCCGCTCCCATCCGCTCCCTTCAGGTTCCGTTTCACTAAAGTGAACCTCCCCTTCGACGAGATCCCCGAGCAACTGGCGGCCACCGCGCACGCCACGCATTGCAGCCCCTGCAGGGAGGAGGCTGATCGGTGCAGGGATCGGGGCGGCGGTGGTGGCAGCTGTGATCGCCGCGGAGAGGCTTCCACTGCGCATCTCATGCGGCGCCGCGAGTGCATCGCCAAAGACGATCGCCGCACGTGCGATCCCGCCATGAAGCGTGAACTCAGCCTGCTGCGCTCCGCGCGTGAGGAGCACCTGCTCCTCTTCACCGGTCCGAAGTGTGAGTGGATAGATTTCGCCGTGCCTCAGCGTCACTTCGCTGTGCGGTGTGCGCACGAGCAGTTCGTCCCCTTCCTCACCCGCAACGCGGACGAGATCGCCACCTGGCAGCAGCAGGTCGCGTGCGAGCGATGAGAGTGCCGAATCAATCCATCCGTCGTCCAGCGCCTCTCCTCCGATCGCGGCGAAGATGCCGTACGGCTCAAGCAAGATCCGCGTTCGCCCTGACGGGGCTAACGGCGCAGCGACACTGATCGGGAGCGTCCCAGTTGCGATCAGACTCGCCGCAACGCCCACCAGCAGGAGCGGGGCGCCTTCAAGGTCGAGGTCACCAAGGTCCTCATCCGCGAGCAGCTCGGCGAGGCGGCGCATCGCGTCGGCCACAGCTGCCGCTCGCACCTGGTCTCGCGCATCATCGCGATCTCGAAGTGGCGCGTCTGCAAGGTCTCCCAGCAGGTCGGCCACCGTGGAACGATCGGTGCGACCAAGGAGCGCCAACACGCCATCGCAGCGACGGCGACGTTCCACCGGATCAGCGGGGACCGTTGCTGCACCTGGCACCTCAAAGCTGACCGCGGCACGGTCAGGCGATACAAGCGTGAGTCGGCCACCGTCGGCGGTGATCTCCGTAATCCGCACTGGGCAACCGAACCACGCCGCGATACGCCCCGCCGCACGCTCCGCGTCCCCTGCGTTCGCCCGCACTCGTAGCGGAGTACCCGTCAAGCCTGCGGCGGTCATCAACGTTTCCTCAAGCGCATCGACTGCGCCACCGCTCGGCTGTGAGAGTGCGCCAAGCAGGCGCGCGCCACCTTCGCGTCGAATGAGCGCACCACTGCGTTCGCCAGTCCCTTCAACGATGAGGAGGATCGGTTCGTTCACGGAGCACTCTCGTTTAAGGCGCAGAGCGCAACGGGGCGTCCGCCACGCGTGTACACCCGGACCAGCCGACTCGTGAAACTTGTCGAGACTTCATTGGTGATCGTCGCGCGGCGGCGCGCCACATCCACGGGTTGAATCTCGTCGTCCCCTGATCGGCCTATGAAGATCACATCGTCAAGCGTACTCAGATCGGTGGCGGGGTGATCAGTGGCGTCAATCGTGATCGAATCCATCGCAATGCTCCCCACGATGGGGAGCCGCACGCCGCGCACGAGCACCTCCGCCTTCCCCTTCTCGTGATAAGAGATCCCGTCGGCATATCCGATGGGAAGTGTGATGATCCGAGAAGGTCGTTCCGCAACAAAATGCGGTCCGTACCCAACCCCGTGTCCGGTGGGGAGCGTTGCGATTCGCACGGGACGCGCGATCAGCTGGTAGACCGACGCAATGCCAATCTCCTCTGCACTGCGCGAAGGGCGCAGCGCATTCGGGACCACACCGAAGAGGGCGATCCCAACCCGTGCAACATGTTCGCCAGCGCCAATCGTCAACAGGCCACCCGAACCAACGAGGTGCCGCTCAAGTCCGCTCCGAAGTGCTGGCTCTACGAGCGCGTCTGCTGCGGCGTTAAGGGTTGTTGCCTGCGCCATAGAGCGCTCCAGATCCTCTGCTGCGGTGAGATGGCTCCAGATACCGCGCAGCGAAATGCGCGGACGCGCGGCGTGTAGCCGCTCCACGAGCGCTGCGAGCTCATAAGGGAGTATCCCGTCACGTCCGAGTCCCGTATCGACTTCAATGTCAACGCTGAGCGGGCGGGCACCAGCGAGATCGGCGTCCAGGATCTCTGCGACGACGGCGGGTGACGTTGCGGGGACACCGATCTCAAGATTGGCGGCGCGGCGCAGATACTCACCTGGGACGCGCCAGAGGACGCGGAGTGGGGCGTGGATCCCCGCGTTGCGGAGCTGGATCGCTTCATCAATTGTGGCAACCAAGATCGCGCGCGCACCTGCAGCAAGCGCGGCGCGTGCCACCTCCACCGCTCCTAGCCCATATGCATTCGCCTTGAGCACCACGTCAAGGTGTCCACCGGCTGGTAAATGCGCCTTCAAGCCGCGCACGTTCTGTTCGATCGCATCAAGGTTCACCTCGACCCACGCCGCACGCCCGAGGGGTGGGAGGCCGGCGGCAACGATCGCTTCTGGGATCCCCACGCTACGCCTCGCGTACCGCCCGCTGCCCATAGGCAACGGCAACGGCGTATTCACGCTCATGAGTGATCGATACTGCGATCGCTGCAATTCCAATCGCTGCCGCTCGTTCCGCGGCACTCCCGTGCAGGCGCACCGTCGGCTGACCTGTTGGGAGTCGCTCAATCTCTATCTCACGCCACCCGATCCCGCGGATGCCGAGCCCGAGGACCTTTGAGACGGCCTCCTTCGCCGCCCAACGACCCGCAAAGTTTTCTGGTCGCGTCTGTACGTACGCCTGCTCTGCATCCGTGAGCACTCGAGCGGGGAAGCGAGCGGGGTGTCGCTGCATCACCTTTGCGATACGTTCGACGCGCACGATGTCCACACCGAGTGCGGGGAGTTCAGCGCCTGAGGTCACGTGTGCCTGCATGCGGGTAGTCTACCGCCCGCTCAGCGGCGCTCTGCCAGCAGTGCGCTTCCCGCTGTAAGGATCGCGTCAACAACCGACGTTACGAGGGTCTCATCGGGACCCTCGCCCATCACCCGGAGGAGAGGCTCCGTGCCAGATGCGCGCACCACGAGTCGTCCGCCACCAGCGGCCAGCTGCTGCTCTGCATCACGGATTGCACGAGACATCCTTGGGTTGGAGAGGAGCCACTCTGCCTCGCCTTCACGCACGCTGATCTCTCGCTGGACCTGCGGGTCGAGCGGCAGCGTTGCGGCGAGCGCAGAGAGCGGTCCGCCCGATCGCACCAGCAGCGAGATCAGCTCAATTGCGCTGATCAGTCCGTCGCCGGTTGGCGCATGCTCTGGAAAGAGGAGATGGCCGCTCTTCTCCCCACCGAATCCGGGGCTCCCTGGGGTCAGCACCTCAGCAATGTGACGATCGCCCACAGGGGTGCGCTGCAGCGCGATACCAGCGTCGCGAAGTTGGCGCTCCACGCCAGAGTTCGTGAGGATTGTCGCGACCACACGCTCAGAACCTGGAAGGGCACGGCGCTTCCGATCCAGCGCAATCAGGCCGATCACAACATCGCCATCAATCAGGACCCCACGTTCATCAACAACTGCGCAGCGGTCAGCGTCCCCGTCGAGCGCGATCCCAAGATCGGCACCGAGCTCCACGACCCGTCGTCCGAGCGCCGCCGGCGAGGTTGCCCCCACTCCGTCGTTGATCAACCCTTCACCCATCGCCATTCCATCAACCGTTGCTCCCGTTGCGGAGAGCGCCGCCTCGGCGAACGGGGTACCCGCCCCATTCGATGCATCAAGCACCACTCGGATGCCAGCGGCGGCGAGGTTCGGTGTTGCCGCCGCTGCAACCAGCGCGAGCTGCGCTGCATAGCGCGCCGCATAGGCTGCCCCTCGCGCGTCGTCGCGCGCATCTGTGGCGCTCGCGGAACCCGCACTCGCGGCATCCCCGCTCGCCGCGGCAAGTCTTTCGTCAATCATGCGTTCCAGTTCACGCTCGAGCGCATCAGGAACCTTGCGGCCATTACGACCAATCACCTTCAAACCGTTGTACTCCGCTGGGTTGTGCGAAGCGGTCACCACCACCCCACAGGCAACCTCTGCGTCTGCCGCTACGACCGCGGCGAGCCCTGGTGTTGGGATCACGCCAAGGTTGATTGGAGTGGCTCCTCCTGACCGGATCCCAGCGGCGAGTGCTGCACTCAGTCCAGGGCCGCTGGGGCGCGTGTCACGTCCAATGAGGATGTTCCCCGCGGGATAGTGCGCCGCCAGGGCAGCGCCGAGGGCGTAGGCAACTTCCGAGGTAAGTGAGACCCCCGCGACTCCGCGAATCCCGTCGGTACCGAATCGGACCGCGGCCATCAGCAGCGCAGCTGCGCTAGATCAGCGCTTCGTGAACTGCTTCGCCTTGCGAGCGCGTCGGAGACCGTACTTCTTTCGCTCCTTCGCGC
>Ga0315903_10002178_pt1 | contig 29279 bp, 24 predicted proteins | sample LakEriMetagenome_7_FD_203524 | JGI IMG/M metagenome (GOLD analysis project Ga0315903, IMG submission 203524) | Freshwater fungal communities from buoy surface, Lake Erie, Ohio, United States - Buoy 2 MA119 | ecosystem: Environmental > Aquatic > Freshwater > Lake | place: USA: Lake Erie, Ohio... | reverse complement strand
TTATGCAGCGGTGAAGTTGAGTGAACTCGCAGTGGGCATAGGTCCTTTTGTAGTTGGACCTGCGGTAGAACGAAAAATTGGCACATCTTGTTTTTCTCAGCTTACAATGGATGCTACAGAATGGCGCTGTGCTGAATGGGCTAAGAAACATGGTTTGTATGCAGAGATTTATGCGAATGTTAGTGAGCTAGATGATGCGGTAAATCACTTAGCTGAAAAGCTTGCGGTCAGCAACCCTGAAGCAATGGCCATGTTGAAAAAAGTATTTTGGAAAGGCACAGAAGATTGGGATAAACTATTAGATGAACGTGCTGGCATGAGTGGAAGATTGGTATTAAGCGAGTTTACAAAAAATGCCATTGCTAAATTTAAGGGTGGAGGGAAATAGAGGAATTAAAATACTTCTACCCACACAAAAATCAAGAATTTATCAATACTAGAAATAAATTCAAGCTTTTTAATTCGATACTAATTCAGTTCAAGTCGTTCAATCTTCTGTTGGAAAAATATTTAATTTCACATTGATTTATAACCGGCCAAAGGTATATTTTAGAAATATCACTTGTTATTATAGTGATTGAAATGCTTCTGTAAAATTTTTTACAAGTTTTAATGATTATCCGTAAAGTCAGCTATTTTATTTTCCATCTCGTCACTCATGACGAGACCACTTTTATCCAAACTCGCACATGAAGATACTAGCTCCATCACTAAATTCGTATGTGCTCAAACAGTGGATAAAAGTTAAGCTTCGATTTCAATATTTTTATATGCCTCGAATCTTAGGCCGTATCCTTCAATAAAACTTTTACTTGCCACAATATATTGAAAAAATCAGGTATTATGCAGATGTCATCTGTGTTCATTTACCACATTAAGGTAGTTTAACGGATAATCATTCAAGTTGCTTATTTAGGAATTCTATTGAATTTTTGTGCCAAAAAAAGTGCCCCCGAGCCAAGGTAAAAATTAGAATAGGATAAGCGAATAGATTACAGTTGCTAAATCATTGTGAAGTGTTTACCTCTCTATCAAAAAAACATATACTTCTTTCGGACCATGAACACCTACGACTAAAGTTTTTTCAATATCGGCAGTTCGACTGGGGCCTGTTGTTAGACTTACCAAGGAAGGTAATTTTTGATTGTATTTTTCTTTCAATTTATCAATCGCATCCTTTATATCCCATACCAATTGGTGCGTGTAAGCTATCGTAATATGAATGGGCGAATACACAGGCAATGCTCTGCCTGAGTCCTGGCCTGATGAAAGAATAGTACTACCCGTGCGAGCCACTAATGCTTCGCACAATGATAAGCCCACTTCGATATCGTACATATCCTTCGCTTGTTTTACCATCGCGAAATTATATTCTGCCATTAGGCTCAATAAATATTTATCTTTCGTCTGAATTTCATGCCAATTCATAGCATCTGCTAAGGTAGTGAGCTGAGAAAACAATTCCGCATGATTAGCGCAATACACAAATTTACCCCCTAACTTGATAAACTCCTGTGCAAAATGCTCTTCTAAACTTGTATCACTTTTTGTGAAAAAATCAGTTTCTTTATCTACCTCAGGAAATGGCATAGATACTTTATTTTCATCTAACGATTTCCGGATAGAATTCAATATTTTGTCTCTAGCATTTACATTCATAACGTTAGTTTAAGCTACACTTGAATTTTGCGTTACTACATTTTCGGTTGATGTATTTGAAGGTATTATTTTCTCTTCAAAAATAGGCATCTCTTCAATTTCAAACGGACGCTCGCCTAAGATGGCTTCTAAATCGTCCTTAAAAATCACCTCCTTCTCTAATAAAATAGCAGCTAGTGAATCTAATTTAAGACGGTTGTTACGTAAGATTTCTTTGGCGCGCAAATACTGTGTTTCAATGATTTCTGAAATCTCTTTATCTATCATTTCAGCCGTTTTTTCCGAGTAAGGTTTTTGAAAATTATACTCCGATTGACCCGATGAATCATAATAAGAAACATTACCAACCTTGTTACTCAAACCATATATTTTCACAATGGCTTGCGATTGCTTGGTGACTTTTTCTAAATCACTTAATGCACCGGTCGAAATATTTCCAAACACAACTTCTTCAGAAGCTCGTCCTCCAAGGGTTGCACACATTTCATCTAAAATTTGCTCGGTTGTAGTAATGCTTCTTTCTTCTGGCAAATACCATGCAGCTCCTAATGATTGCCCACGTGGTACTATGGTAACTTTTATTAAAGGATTTGCATGTTCCGTCAACCAACTTACCGCTGCATGACCTGCTTCATGGTAAGCAATTCGCTTTTTTTCTGATGGTTTTATCACCTTATTTTTCTTTTCCAAACCACCTACAACTCTATCAATTGCATCTAAAAAATCTTGCTTTTGAACTTGTGTTTTATTTTTACGAGCCGCGACCAATGCCGCTTCGTTACAGATATTTGCAATGTCGGCCCCTGAAAAACCTGGGGTTTGTTTTGCTAAAAATCCAACTTCTACACTTGGATCTAATACCAAAGGCTTTAAATGAACCTTAAAAATTTGCTCTCGCTCTCTAACTTCTGGTAGATCCACATAAATTTGTCTGTCAAAACGACCTGGACGTAACAAAGCACTGTCCAATACATCGGGTCTGTTTGTTGCCGCCATCAAAATGATGCTTTTATCTCCTGAGAAACCATCCATTTCTACCAATAACTGATTCAAAGTACTTTCACGTTCGTCGTTGCTTTGCATCATCCCTTTACCTCGCGAGCGACCAACCGCATCAATCTCATCAATAAAAATAATACAAGGGGCTTTCTCTCGTGCTTGTTTAAATAAATCTCGAACGCGCGATGCGCCAACACCCACAAACATCTCCACAAAATCGGATCCTGACAATGAGAAGAAAGGCACTTGTGCTTCTCCAGCAACCGCTTTCGCTAATAAGGTTTTACCTGTACCTGGAGGTCCTACCAATAAAACACCTTTAGGAATTTTTGCACCCAAACTGGTATACTTTTTAGGATTCTTTAAAAAATCAACTACTTCATAAACCTCCTCTTTTGCACCTTCTAATCCTGCGACATCTTCGAATGTGATACTTACTTTCTGCCCTTTTTCATACAAAGAAGCCTTTGATTTTCCAATATTAAAAATGCCGCCTGGTCCGCCGCCACTAGCGCCGCCGCCCATTTTACGCATCATAAGCACCCATAAGCCAATAAGAATTACAAGGGGTAATAAAAACGAAAGTATGCTTCTCAAAAAATCATTCCCAGAATCATCTGCATATGAAATTTGGACACGCTTGCCCATCGGAAAATCTTGCTGCGCAAATTGCATATCATCACGAAACTGCTCTACACTGCCAATTGAAAAACTATAATGCGGACCTTTTACATTCTTTTTAAACGACTTGTTAAGTTCCTCGTATTTAGGCAATTTCAAACTGTCTTTATTCAGATAGACATCTACGGCTTTAGCATATACCACCATGCTATCTACCAAATACTTACTGATAAACTTTTCGTTGATGGTTTGAAAAGACTCTTCGCGTGTTTTGCTCGTGAAACCTTTATTCCAAAATTGCAATACCAACAAGATGATGCCTAAGATACCATATATCCAATATAAATTAAATTTGGGGCCTTTATTATTGTTACTATTACCTGGCTTAATAACAGGTGGTTTGGGGGAATTGGGTGTATTTGCTTTATTTTCTTCCATTATATTGCAATCTAGATATTGCTATGTTTTATTATGCTGTTAAATGTTCTTTTCTTTCGGCATCTTGCCATAATTCTTCAAGGTTATAGAATCCTCGCATATCACTCATAAGACAATGTATTACGACATCTACATAATCAATCAAAATCCATCTATCCCCTTGTTTACCTTCAAATCGAAATGGCTTTTCCTGGCAGTCTTCAATCACGCGCTTCTCAATATTATCTGCAATAGCTTTCAACAAGGTCGTATTATTTGCTTCGCAAATGATGAAGTAATCGGCAACAGCTTCAGGTATTTTTTTTAGGTTTAAAGAGACTATTTCCTCGCCCTTTTTTTCAGATATTGCATCGATAATAGTTTTTATTAATTTACTTCTGAGAGTGAGACCTGTCGGTTTTCTTGTTTCTTGAATTGTGGTTTTCAAATAAAATATTTTTTTGTATTGTACGTTAAGTATTAAATTTATACGATTCTAAACAAAAGTAGGCAATGATGCGAACTTCACCAATAGGCTCTGTCATAATTGAACTATCAGAAATAGATAGTACCAATAATTATGCCATGCGCTTAATTAATGAAGGAATGGCAGAACATGGTGTTTGTATTCGTGCCGATTACCAAACAGAAGGTAAGGGACAGCTCGGAAATATATGGCAAGCACAAGAAAGCAAGAATTTATTGATTAGTGTAGTGCTTGATACTAAAGGCTTTGCGATAGAAAAACAGTTTTATTTAAACGCGGCTACTTGTTTGGCTATCGCTGAAATGCTCATGAACCAATACCGACTAAAAGACGTACACATTAAGTGGCCAAATGACATTTATGCAGGAAATAAGAAAATTGCGGGTATTTTAATTGAAAATCAAATTCGTGGCACTCAATGGACACATGCCATTGTTGGCGTTGGGTTAAACATAAATCAATTAAAATTTGAAGATTTGAATCGTGCTACCTCCATTCAATTAGAAACGGGAAAAACAGAAAAAATTCAACTCGTTTTAAAAAATTTGTTAAAGGAATTACAAAAGACTTTCCGTCAAATGATCAATAAGGAAGCAGAATTATTCACAAATTATAACGAAAATTTAATGGCAATGGGTAAATCTATTTTATATCGAAAAAATTTTGAAACCCATCAAGGTACGTTATTAAGTGTCAAGGAAAATGGCTGTATAGAAATTGAAACGAATGGGAAAAAGAGAGAATACAAGCATAAAGAAATTGAGTTAATAATTTCGTAATTCCTTGCTACTTTGTAAACATTAGGTAAATTATTTAAGTAAGAAGAATTTCAATTAAATAAGCTTAACCAAAAGTCCATGTAAATCTTTAATTTCACAGCGATGCAATATTTATTCGCGTGGCGGTATTTTAAAGGTAAAAAATCAACACAAGCTGTGCAAATTATATCTTGGGTAAGTGTATTGGCAATGGCGGTTGCCACAGCAGCGCTTATTATTGTTTTATCCGTTTTTAATGGGTTTGAAGGTTTTATCCAAAATTTGTATTCAAGCTTTTACACACCTATCAAAATTTCGAGTACAAAAGGGCATACATTTCAATTGAACGATGAAATTCTACAACAGATAAAAAATACAAAAGGGGTCGATGAAATTTCGATGTCACTGGAACATAAAGTGTTGTTAGCATTTGAAAACAATCAAATTGTTGCAACCTTAAAAGGTGTGGATACAATCTATAAATCGATTACTCATTTAGATGATAAAATTCAAAGCGGAGTATATTCAATTAACTCAAATAAGAAATACCCAAGCATTCTACTTGGTGTTGGACTTTCAAATAAGTTAGGTGCAGATGAAGAGGCGCATATTCCAATCAAAGCCTATTCATTTAAAGACAATCAAGGAAATTTTTTAAACCCTGATGAAAGTTACAACACAGCTTACTTAGCTATTGAAGGGGTATATATGCTTCAAGAAGATATTGACAGTAAATATGCGTTCGCTCCACTAGAAACAGTACAAGCTTTATTAGAAAAAAACGGTATGATTTCGAGTATTGAAATCAGTACTCGCGACGGAATGGATGCAGAAGAAGTGCAGCAACAATTGAGTAAAATTATCACACCCTCATCCGGATTAAAAGCAGAAACCCGATTTGAACAAAACAGAACCTTAAATTTTATTCTTTCATCTGAAAGGTGGTTCGTATTTGCATTTCTCGTTTTCATACTTGTCATTGCCTCATTTAATATTGTTGGGGCTTTAAGTATGTTGGTCATAGATAAAGAAAAAGACATACGCATTCTCAAAGCAATGGGTATGACACAAAAACTTGTGCAAACCATATTTCTATACACAGGTATTTTGTTGGCATTGGTAGGGGCAGGTATTGGTTGCCTTTTTGCATTTATTATTTGTTCGCTACAACAACAATTTGGTTTTATTAAACTCGGAAATGGCGACTCTTTTTTAATAAAAGCCTATCCTGTTGATATGAATGCTGGTGACTTCGTCACAGTTTTTATTATTGTTTTTATTCTCGCAGCGATTGCTTCTATTGTTCCGTCGATAAAAGCAGGTAAAAGATACGAGCTAATTAATTTAAAATAAACTTAGTTTGCAATCAGCTGCAAAAATTCTTCTTCTGTTAGAATATGTATTGAATCTAATTTCTTTGCTTTTTCTAACTTACTTCCTGCATCTTGACCAACTACCAAGTAATTGAGTTTAGCACTTACGCCACTTATAATAACCCCTCCATGTTTTTCCGCTAACCCTTCTGCTTCACTTCTTTTCATACTTAATGTTCCAGTAAACAAAAAAGTCTTGCCGGTTAAATTACCGCTTATAGCTTCATCTTTTTGTTGATTACTCAACGAAACACCCATTTTTTCTAAAGCCAATATTAAATCGCGATTCGCTTGATGAGAAAAATAAGCTACTATGGAGTTGGCTACTTTTGCGCCTACATCTTCAATTTGGGTAAGCTCCTCTTGACTTTTATTGTAAAGTTCTGAAATATGTGTAATCGTTCGCGCTAAAGCCTTTGCCGTTGTTTCCCCAACGTATCTAATACCCAATGCAAATATGAGTCTTTGCAAAGGTTGATTCTTAGATTTTTCAATGGCTTCCTTTAGATTCAACATAGACTTCTCTCCAAATCCATCCTGCTTTTTTATTTCCTCAAATGGCAAATGATAAATACCACTTATATCTTGCAGAAATTTTTTCTCATAAAATTTACGAACTAATGCGTCTCCAAGACCTCTAATATCCATGGCGTCTTTTGATGCAAAATGAATAATTCGTTCGATAACCTGAGCCTTGCAATTCACATTTACACAACGCCAAACTGCCTCTTCATCAGGCTTAAATAATGTTTCATTACAAGCAGGGCATGTAGTTGGAAATACTATTTGTTCTTCGCTACCCTTACGTAATTCGGGAAAAGATTTTACCACATAGGGTATTACATCCCCAGCTCGCTCAATTAAAACTGTATCCCCTTTCATTAACTGTTTTTCTCGAACTACATCTTCGTTAAAAAGTGAAAGCGATGAAATGGTTACACCACCAACTGCTACAGGGCTTATCTTGGCTACAGGAGTTATGCTACCAGTTCTACCAACCTGATACTCAATATCAAGTAAAGTACTTGTTGCTTGACGTGCTTTAAATTTAAAGGCAATAGCCCAACGTGGGTGATGACTAGTCTGTCCTATTTTCTCTTGCAAATGCATATCATTCACCTTGATTACCATACCATCAATTTCGTAGGGTAATTCATCACGCTTTGCTTCAAATTCTTGCACATAAGCGATTACCTCCTCAATCGTGTTAAGAACTTTCGATTGTTCAAAAGATGTTTTAAATCCAATTTGCGAAAGCGCTTGTAACATACCATAATGAGTTACTAATTGCGAATGAGCTTGTGTTTGATTTGTAAAACTTATATTGTATAAAAATGCGTCTAGATTTCTTTTAGCAACCGCTTGAGGATCTTTTATACGCAAACTACCACTAGCCGCATTACGTGCATTTGCGAGAGGCTGCTCTCCTTGACTTATTAATATATTATTATAAGCCTCAAATCTTTTTTTTGTAATAATTACTTCACCACGAATTTCAATTTGAGATAAATGATAGTTGCTTATTGGAGCTTGCAATGGAATACTTCGAATTTGTTTCGCATTGGCCGTAATATCATCCCCTTCTATCCCATTACCTCTAGTTGCAGCTCTTAATAATTTGTCATTTTCATAAATGAGTGAAATGCTTGCACCATCAAATTTAGGTTCAATGCAATAATGAATAAGGTTTTCACCACTTAGTTCTTTACACTTTCTATCCCAATCTATTAAATCGTGTTCATCATAACTATTTTCCAAGCTCAACATCGGAACTAGATGAGCGACCGTTGGGAAATTTGCATTCAATCCTTTCGCAACTCGTTGTGTAGGTGAAGTATCTGTAATAAGGTGAGGGTTTTTATCTTCTAAGGTTTGTAGTTTTTTAAATAATACATCGTACTCATAATCTGCCAGTACTGGATTATCTTGAACATAATACTTCCAATCAGCGTATTCAATAATGCTTCGTAATTGAGTTATCGAATCAATCCCTATTTCAGTATCTTGAAATTGCTTAGCAATGTCTAGTAAACTATTTTCCTCTTGCTTCGTGTACATGCAACGAAAATAGAAAATTTATCACGAATGATATTACGAAATGAGTCGTTTATCAAAAGCAATTTTTTCATATCCAACCACTTTTACATTTTTATTAAAATCAAGATGGGAAGGATTCAATAGAATATTAAATTCAAGCTCAATAACAGCTGAAGGTACTTGTAGTCCAATATACTTCTGTTCACCTAAAAAATTATCCCCCAACTTCTTTGTTTTTTCTTGATAAGGATAATGATTCCAATCCTGTGGTAATTGTTGCGTTGGTATTTTAGAAATTAATTTCTCATCTAATGAAAGTGTTAGTAGGCACAAACTTTTCGGAAGTAAGTTGTTCGTACTATGTACTAAAGCTTCTAACATACAAAGTGCAATACTTGATGAAGTGTATAACATAGTTTTGCCTTCTGAATTCCATCTACCTCCATACAAAAAGGCTCCGTTACCACTTAGATCATGTATAAAATCGCATTTACTAATTCTGTATAATTTCATTAAGAATAAACTCCTTGTTGAATTCGACCTAATAAATTTGTGAGCATTCTAATACCCAATGATGTATCTAAAAATTGCTTAGGCTTTTGATAGCCTAAAGCCATAATCGGAGTTTCTATCCATTGCTTGAAAGTTTCCAAGGAATCGAACACTTCCGTTCCGAATAAGTACAATTTTTTAATTTCAACCATACGTTCACTTTGTTCTATATTGAGATGGGTGCTATCGTCAAATCGCCTAAGTGTTCGTTCTGAAACATGCATCAAGGCCGACATTTCTTCATAACTAAAACCTATCATTTGCATAATGTTATCAAACTCAAGTTTGGGAATACCCATTCTGATTAGATTGAGAACATCCATATCAGATACTTCGATTGATGTTAGATTTGAAAATGCCGTTTGATAGCTAACTACGTTATCTTGTACTTCCGATTTTGTCTCACTACTCGAGTAAAATTTCGATTTTGCCTTTTTCATTTTATGACATTTGACATAAAATTATTGTCATTTGTCTAAACTTCAAAATTTATTATTCAGTTTTTGTCAATAATATTTGCCAAGCTTCATCAATTTTGCCTTGCAGAATTAATTCTTTAGCATCTAAATGTTTATTATTCCTTGCTTGATAAACATAAGTATGATCTATCAAAGGCAATTGACTCACATTGGCAAGTTGAGCCAAATCATTGCCAGTTAGTACATCACTTTTTCTAATTTCTTCTGGTAAAGTGTCGAAGCCTATGCCTAAATTCATATTGGGTTTAGCTACAGTAAACACAGCATCGCCGCTTGCTCTGCAATAGTAATCTCCGCCCATTCGCGCTACCAAATCAATTTTATGTGGATCGATTTGTCCTGCTTCATTCAATACATTTTCATTCAAGTGCATTTGTAACATTTCACAAATTATTAAATTGCCAGCACCCCCTTCTTGACCTGTTTCGATAATTTGCTTGACAATACATTCCATATTAACAGGACTCTCTTTCACCAAAAAAGGTTTTATTTTTTCAGCGGGCAAAGGTGTAAATCCTGCCTTGGCAAATTCAGAAACGCCTTTAGGATACTCACAACTCGCCAAACTCATTTGCTGAACCATGTCATAATTTACAACACTTATCACAACTTCCTTTGTGGCTTGGCAGTTCTCCAAAGTATGCTTGATGGTATTATCGCGAACACGACGGGCAGGAGAAAAAATAAGCGTAACAGGGTTGCTACTGAATACGTTAAAAAAACTAAAAGGAGATAAATTGGCATCGCCATTCTCATCTATCGTGGAAGCAAAGCATATTGGTCGTGGCGCAATTGAACCTAATAGGTAAGCATGTAGTTGAGCCGTTTTTATTTCATTGGGTTTGATTATCATAAGCTACCTTGTAGTATTTAGTATTGTACAAAAATTGAATTTAAACTTGTCACTTTCCTGATTTAAGTCCTAGATCTTCTTTAATTCCAATATCGAAAAATCACTTTCGTCTTTACGAATCACATTTTTTAAATGCCCAAGACCATCAATTGCCATTTCGACAACATCGCCACTTTGCAACCACTGAGCTTTATAATTTGGGTCATTTAGCAAGCCCGTTCCATTTAGCTCCAACAAGCAGCCAGTTCCAACTGTGCCACTTCCAATAACATCACCAGGCAATATATCTGCGCCATAAGCACAACGTTCAAGTATTTCGGCAAATGTCCAATCCATGTCTGCTACGTTACCTTCGCTTAATAATTCCCCATTTACCCAACACTTCATGCCTAAGTTGTAATTGTTACCAATATGATTAGGTTTACAAGGTACTTTGAGATGTTCTAATTCATCAGGCGTTACAAGTATTGGGCCTATGACAGTTGAAAAATCTTTTCCTTTAGCAGGACCTAAATTCAATAACATTTCTTCCATTTGTAATGTGCGCGCGCTCATATCATTCATAATCATAAAGCCACCAATATAATTGTCAGCATCAGCCGCCTTGATATTTCTGCCTTTTTTCGAAACTACAATCGCAACCTCCAATTCAAAATCTAATTTTTGAAAATGATCAGGCATACAAATAATATCACCTGGACCCTGTATGGCATTATGATTGGTAAAATAAAATATGGGGTACTGATCAAATTCAGGAATCATATCAACCTTCCGATTACGTCTTGCCGAAGCCACATGTTGTCGAAATGCATAACCATCTCTACAGCTTGTTGGATAAGGCACTGGTGCCATAATACATGCTTCATCGTAGGATAAATCAGCTTTAACTTGACCTGCTATAATCGACTCTAACGCAACATTGGCTAATGATAAGTTTTGGTCCCAATTCGATAAAAATCCCTTCATGGAAGAAGGTAATTTTTCATGTAAAGCTTGTGTATAATATAAATTATCATTGTATAAAATGGCTAATTGTTCATCTCCATTTAATAAGTGCGTTACCAGTTTCATAAAAATTATTTTGTGGCAAAAGTAATACCATTGTCATCACTATGAAAATAAAAAACGACCACATGATAGCAGTCGTTCTTATTTATTATAATAATATCCTACTAATGATGATGATGGTGAGAAACAGGAATTTTCACAAATTCTTCTACCGATACTTCTGTCTCTTGCAGGTTAACTTTTTGCTCAATAGCCCAAAATAATTTATCTGTGATGATTTTATTCTCCAATTCACCTCTAAATTTTTTATCCGCCAATTGCTTTTCGATGAATGGATCTAGCCATTCAGCATCCATCGAAGGCATTTCGCCATGTTGACCAAAATAGCTCATAACCTGCATGCGTGCTGCGGTTTCTAAATCAGTTTTGGTAACTTCGATGCCGAATTGTTGAACCAATTCAGAGGAAATAAGTTCCCAACGAATTTGATGGTCAAAATTGCCGAATTGTTTCTCAACTTCTTCAGGAGCTACATACTTTTCGCCGCCAATACTCATGAATCGCTTCAAGAAATTAATTGGCAATTCAATAGGTGTTTCATGCACCAATCTTTCAAACAATTCATTGTGCAAAAAAGTACGCGATTGTGTGGACCAATATTGCTCCATTTCACTTCGCAATGTTTCCCGAAATTTTTCTTCCGTTTCAATCTCTCTGCCTGGGTATATTTTTTCAAATGTTGCTAAATTCAACTCCGCTTTTTCTATCAAGCCTACTTTGGTGATACCAAGTTTAAAATTTTTATTTCTAGCCGCTTCATCTTGAGCATCTAAATTCAAATCCTTCATAATAGCAGGCAATAATTTCTCATCGAAAGTCGCTTGCAAGTTAAATAAGATAAAATCCCCTGCTTTTTTACCCATCAATTGCTCTTGCAAGCTTTGTGTAAAATATTTCACAAGCAGTGAATTATCTTTCTGAATGCCACCAACTATTGCATTCCCATCGGTATCGCACTCCGTAAATACCACATTTAAAACGTTGTCTTCTGTTGTCACAGATTCTGGGTCTTTCATTTCACCCGCTTTATACTGCAATTTTTCAATCTCTTCTTGCAAAATGCTATCGCTCACACTTACTTTATAAAGCGGAATTGTGGCAGATCCTGATAAAAATGGAATATCAAATGCTGGCTTAGTTCCTATTTCAAATTCGAATGTATAATCGCTGGGATTATTTATATCGAAATTATACGGCTTTTGATTCGCACCTTGTATGGGTCTACCAAATATTTCAAACTTATTCTGAATTAAATAGTCTTCTAAATTTTTACTAGCTAGTTTCATAATTTCTTCCGAAAAAATAGAAGCACCATACATTTTTCGGACGATGCCTACTGGTACCATCCCCTTACGAAATCCAGGAATCTGAGCATTCTTGCTGAAAGTTTTTAATGACTTATCAATCTCCGGCATATAGTCTTCCTTCGATAGACTCACTATGATGCGTTCATGGTACTTAGCGATATTTTCTTGTGTTACTGAACTCATAAATTCTTTTTGAATTATTTGTATTATTTAATTGTGGGTCGCGAAAGTACAATCTTGTGTTCGAATAATGCCATTCGAATAAGTTAACAAAGTCTTGTTTTCAAGAAAAGGAAAAATGTTGTGACTGCATATAAAAACTAATAACCTCAGTTTTTAATGTATTGGCTTCAAAGGCAAAATTAGCTCTTCAGCTTGCTATCCATGATTTAGATGTCTAGTGTGCAATAATCAGCATGGCATGATTATTGAATAGAATAGTTTGAGAAGAGAAACAGAGTGAGAATGAAATAAAAATCAGTGTGAGATTCTTTCAGATCGCTTTGCGATCTTTACTCAATCCTACACTGATTTTTGTGCGGGCGGAGGGACTCGAACCCCCATGTCGAAGACACTAGATCCTAAGTCTAGCGCGTCTACCAATTTCGCCACGCCCGCAGATGTTACAAATACAAATTAAACGTCTTTATGTATATGACCCATTTTAAGTGAAAGCAAATGTATAGTTTAAATTATAAAATGCCCAAAGATTTTTTCTGCTTACTTACTCGAACCCTTTATCAAATAGATTCTATTTAGTAGATATGTTACTTTGAATTGTAAGCAAAAACAGTATTTTTACCATTCATCCCAATTTTTGTTTCCATGAAAGAAGCCTTGCTGTTATTCTTTGTATTTGCCTACTTCATCATACTATTGGTAGTCGCTTATTTTACTTCTCGTAAAAGCAATAATGAGTCCTTTTTCATTGGCAATCGAAATTCTAATTGGATGTTAGTGGCATTTGGTATGATTGGCACATCATTAAGTGGTGTAACTTTTGTAAGTGTTCCAGGGCAAGTCTTAAAGAATGGATTTGCCTATTTTCAATTATCACTAGGCTATTTGATTGGCTATTTGGTAATCGCCTACGTGCTTCTACCACTTTACTATCGCATGAATTTGACAAGTATTTACAACTATCTTAGTGAAAGAATGGGTATTCAGAGTTACAAAACAGGTGCTAGTTTTTTTATTTTGAGTCGAACTTTAGGTGCCACCGCACGTTTATATTTAGTAGTAAATATTTTACAAACTGTCATTCTAAACGATATGGAAGTCCCATTTTGGCTAACTACTATTGTAATTCTTGCAATGATATTAGCCTACACATTTAAAGGGGGTGTAAAAACTATTGTGTGGACAGATACTTTACAAACACTTTGTATGTTAGCTGGGTTGGTTATTTGCACGGTTTTTATACTCAATCAATTGGATTTAAGCATGGGCGAAGCAATCACACAAATGAGTTCGAAAGGATACAATAAAGTTTGGTTTACAGACCCTAATAGCAAGCTATTTTTCATGAAGCAAATTCTAGCTGGGGCTTTTATAACAATCACCATGACAGGCATGGATCAAGAAATGATGCAAAAAAATATTAGTGTAAAAACTTTAGGTGACAGTCAAAAAAATATGATAACCATGGCATGTATTATGCTTGGCGTTATACTGCTATTTCTTTTTTTAGGCGGGTTACTTTACATGTATGCCGAAAGCAATGGCGCTGTTTTGGCAAATGATATTTTTAGTATCAAGGGTATAGATGTGGGAAAAGACAAACTTTTTCCAACCATGGCACTCGAGTACATGCCTTATGCTTTTAGCATTATATTTATTATTGCCTTAATCAGTGCTTTGTTTCCTAGTGCAGATGGAGCCATTACTGCTTTAACCTCTAGTTTTTGTATTGATATTTTAGGGATACAACGCAACGAAAGCCTCAATGACGATCAAAAGAAAAAAATTCGACAGCGTGTCCATTTAACATTTGCGGCTATTTTCTTGATTGCGGTTTTAGTATTTAAAGCCATCAACGAGTCAAGTATGATAGATGTAATTTTAAAAATTGCAACTTATACCTATGGGCCTCTACTTGGCTTGTTTAGCTTCGGTATTTTTACAAAGCGAAAAGTTACTGATCGCATAGTTCCATTTATTTGTTTAGCGGCTCCTATTGTCTCTTTTTTAGTTGATAAATTCCAAAAACAAATTTTTGGCAGTTATGAAATTGGTAATGAGCTTTTAATTTTTAATGGCTTGTTTACATTCGTTTTACTATTAATTTTCTCTAAAAAGGCTAACGAATAATTTCTTATCGTTATTTATTCTTTGCTTGTACTTTTTCTTATGGGTATAATGCAGAATTGAAAATTACTTTAAAAACTTTTATCATGAAAAAACTAACCTCTGAGGAAATAAATAATTATTGCGAGCAATTTTCAACACCCGAAAACGAAGTGCTAGTAAATGTTAGGCGACAAACCTATTTGCAAACAGAATTACCCATTATGCTTTCTGGTCATTTGCAAGGTCGTGTCTTAAGCATGATAAGTCACATGATAAGGCCACATAGAATTTTAGAAATCGGCACTTTTACTGGATACGCAAGTATTTGCCTCGCTGAAGGCTTGCCCGAAGATGGATTGCTTTATACATTGGAAGTAAATGAAGAACTGAAAGATTTTTGCGAACAATATTTCATCCAAGCTGGTTTTGGAAATAAAATTAAAATGCTAATAGGTAATGCCATCGATATTTTACCAACCTTAGATGAAGAATTTGACTTAGTATTTATTGATGCAGACAAAATTAATTATGGAAAATACTTCGAACTAGCATTTAGTAAAGTGAAAAAAGGCGGCTTTATTTTAGCAGACAATGTATTATATAATGGTGAAATTCTTGATGAAAAGACGATGTCGAAAAATGCAAAAGCGATGCATGCCTATAACCAAAAAATTAACGAAAATGAAAGTATTGAGTCTGTACTTTTGCCAATTCGTGATGGTATAATGATTTCACGAAAAAAATAATATGCTAAAATATATGAATATATTAAAAATAACTATCGGATTCATGTTGCTAATTGGCTTTAGTGCAACAGATATGCATGCGCAAGATGATACTAGGGTTTTAGATTATATCGAAAAGTATAAACACCTCGCCATGACTGAGCAAAATTTTGCTGGCATTCCTGCATCAATTACACTTGCACAAGGAATTTATGAAACAGGCGCTGGATATAGCGAACTTGCCGTTGAAGCCCACAATCATTTTGGTATAAAATGTAAAACCACGTGGAAGGGTGAAACTTATTTACACGATGATGATCGTAAGCAAGAATGCTTTAGAAAATATGAGAACGATGAAGAAAGTTACAGAGACCATTCTTTATTTCTCAGCAAAAGCCCTCGTTATCAGTCCCTATTTTCAATACCCCTCACTGAATATCAAGCTTGGGCTGAAGGCTTAAAAAAGGCAGGTTACGCTACAAACCCTGCATATGTAAAACGACTTACTGATATGGTTGAAAAGTATAATTTACAACAATACACCTATGAAGCTATGTCCAGTAAAGAGGCAAATGAGGTGCATTATCCGAACGACCCAATACCTCAAGGAACTGGTGAAGTAATACCAAATACAGATGGCAAACAAAGTAATATAATCAACCCCAGCACAACCGTTTATTTAGGGCTTAATGGATTCTACGCTAAAAAAGGTCAAGCCTTAATTGCAGCAGCGTTGGATTTGAATATCCGATATTACAAATTGCTAACCTTGAATGATTTGGAAGACGCCCCGTTGCCAGCAGATATGTTCATTTTTACAGAACGAAAACGAACTATTGGGATGAATGAATTTCATGTAGTACAAAAAGATGAAAACTTGCTTCTTATCTCACAACGCGAAGCCATTCGCCTCGAAAATATTATGCGATATAATAATTTACGCGAGGGAGAAGAGCCTGCGGTTGGAGAAAAATTATATCTTCGATATAGGAATACTGCTGGGGCTCCTCGTTTACGTGTACAATACTTAAGCTCATTACAAAATGATAGAAAAATTGAACCTGTGCAAGCAAGAGAAGTTGCAGAAAAGCCTGTTAAAGAGGCATTGCAAAAAAAAGAAATAGAAAAACCAAAAATTGAAGAAATAGAACTTATTGAAGAAGAAGAAAAACCCATCGTTAAAGAAACATCTCAAGCAAAAGATGATATTTACGAACCTACACTACCTAAGAAGGATAAAACAATCGAGGAAATTGCAGAACTCAATATTGAGAATGAAGTAAAAACACAAGAAGAAAAACTTGTTAACGAAAAAAAATCTGCAGTTGCTGGAAAAATAATTGACATCGAGAAGGCAAAAAAAATGGAAGCTTTACTGAACTCAAACCCGATTGATGGAAGTCCTAAAACTGAAGAGCGTATTATTCCAATTGAAGAAAAATTGCCAATAAAAAGTAATGCTATTGCCGAAAAAGAAAATGAAGAGGCTGTAAAAGAAAAATCAATCGTTGCTGAAAAAACAGAAATTGTAGCAGCCAACCTAGCAAAATCTGACATAAAGGCAACTCGTGAAATTCCGAGCCAACAAGCCATTCGCATAGAATCACCCACTAAAAATTACAACGAGAAAGGTTTAACTGATTCAATTAAAGACTTAAAAAGAAAGTTTGATGAAATTATCTATGCACCAAAGCCACCTAAGCGAATTGAAACAATAGTGGCAATTCAAAAAGATACTATTAAAAAGGAGATTATCAAGAAAGTAACGCCTCCTGCACCTACCAAACCTACTGATAATGCGAAGAAAGAAGCTGTAAAAAAATCAATTGACACGAAAAAAACTAACCTGGCCGAAAAAGTAAAAGTGAATTCCAATAAAAAGGAAGATTTGGCAAAGAAGAAACTCGAGGATGCTAAAAAAGCAAAGACGGATAAATCAAAAAAACCATCGAAAGAAGTAGATAAAAAATCATTTGAGGATAAATATAAGAAGATAAAAAAGGATGACGAAAAAACAGATAAGAAAAAACAGAAGGTAAAAGAGAAAGAAAAAACAGATAAAACTAAAAAGAAAAAATAAGCATGTCAGCAATTCGTGTACTCGACAAAACTTTTGTCCCTTACTTAAGTGCTTCAGAAATTCAACAACGAATCGTTGAATTGGCAACTCAAATCAACAAGGATTACAAAGGAAAATCTCCCATTTTTATTGGTATTTTGAATGGATCCTTCATGTTTGCTTCTGATTTGTATAAGTACATCGATTTAGCATCCAACATTTCATTCATCAAATTAGTATCTTACAAAGGGACCTCTTCGTCAGGAACTGTTATTACCGCAATCGGTTTAGAAGAAGACTTACAGGGCAAGGATATTATTCTTATAGAAGACATTGTTGATACTGGCAAAACCATGTCTGAATTTATACCTAGTTTGCAAAAGCAAAATCCTACTTCAATTGCCATTTGCTCCTTACTTCAAAAACCCGACGCATTGCAATTTCCTATCGAAGTAAAATACGTTGGATTTAATATACCGAATAAGTTTGTTGTTGGCTATGGGCTTGATTATGATGGATTTGGTAGAAACAGTGAAGAAATATTCCAATTGGCTTAGTATCACAAAGAGCTCAGATTAAGTTGAATGATTAATTCCAAATTGAGCAATGAGAACATCAATTAAACTCGCTTCGTTACAAATGGGCCTATATTCGATTTTAAGATACCTTCTTAAGAATATTAATTAATGAACAAAAAATAAACTATGCATAGAATCATGATAAATTATTTGCACTTTTGCCCTTTATATATTTCACAAAATAAAAACTTATAGAATATGAGCAGTTTACTCGACTCCTTAAAAGGACTTGCCACTGAACAACTAGTTTCGGCAGCAGCAAAATCATTAGGCGAAAGTGAGGACAGCATCATCAAAGGTATTGGAGGTATTTTGCCCTCACTCTTAGGTGGTGTATTAAACGCTAAACCTGAAAATCATAACATGATTGGTGATTTATTAGGTAAAGCAGGTAGTGATACGAGCTTAATAAACGATTTAATTGGCGGAATTAATGAAGGTAGTTCAAGTTCACCAGCGTTGGGTATCGGGACAAGCCTATTATCTGGATTGTTTGGCGACAAACTGGGTGATATTGCAGGCTTAGTAGCCAACTTCGCAGGAATAAAATCAAGTTCATCAAGCGCGTTATTAGGGATTGGCGGATCTCTCATTGCATCATTTTTAGGCAAAAAACTGTTAGGCGATGGCTTAAACTTTGGAGGCTTAATGAATTGGTTAGGTAGTCATAAAAAAGAAATTGAAAGTGCAATCCCATCTGGCTTTTCAAGTATGTTAGGCGGTTTTGGCGATATGGCATCAGGGTCTGCTGCGAAAGCAACAAAAATCACTTCAGCGGCTGCGTCTAGTGTTACCAACACAATAAATGACGATGAACATGGTGGTGGTATGAAATGGTTACTTCCCTTAATATTAATAGGCTTGATGGGTCTTGGTGTTTTCGCATGGATGAAAGGTTGTAACCAAAATGCACAAGACAAGTCAGCTACAACTTTAGTTGAAAATGCGGGTGAAAATATAAGCGCGGCAGCCGATAGTGCAGCAAATGCTTATGCTGAGGATGCAGATACTACCGCAAATACAGCTAGTGCTGACGCAACTACTACTTCTAATAAAGGTACTCTTGATGCAGCGGGTAACTGGATTGCAGAAAAAGGGGAAGCAATTAAACTCAAATTAGACAATGGCGTTGAAATAGAAACGACCAAAGGTTCACTAGAAGATCGTTTAGTATCTTTTATTAAGGATCCTTCAGCAGCACCTGGTAAGGATGTTTGGTTCAATTTTGAAGATTTATTATTCGAAACTGGAAAAGCTACTTTAAAAGCAAGCTCGCAAAAACAATTAGATAATACAGTAAGTATCCTCAAGGCTTACCCTAATGTAAAAATCAAATTAGGCGGTTATACGGATAACACAGGTGATTCAATGAAAAATACTAAATTGTCCGACTCTCGTGCAAAAACAGTTCACGGTCAAATGATATCAAAAGGATTAACTGCTTCTTCGTTTGATGATAAGCCTTATGAAGGTTACGGTCCGATGCATCCAGTAGGCGATAATAACACCCCGGAAGGTCGTGGTCAAAATCGTCGTATTTCATGCAGTGTAAGAGCTAAGTAATAAACTAAAATGATTATTTCTGAAGGGGTTTTCGCTTTGAAACCCCCTTTTTAGCATATGATAGTAAAAAGTTATTTAAATCTAGGTTCAGCATTAGAAATGTTGACACGATTAAGAAGCTATAATTCAATATTATACAAATATTTAAAATGTCTTCTCATTCGTTTCGTTAATAGTTAACGAGACATCTAACACACTAGAATTTTCGTTCCTCACATTCTATCGCGTTATTTGGTTTTAACTCATATTCCTATAGTGACTTGAACAAAACAATATTTTAACCTAGTTACAAACTTCTACTTGTAATTTTACTAAAAAGTAGGAATCATGAATTTCATTAAATGGCTTATTTGTTTAGGTATCATCTTCATGTATCACTTTACAGAAGCCCAAATTTTTATCAATGAATTAGAATCAGACTCTCCTGGTATTGATGATAGAGAATTTATAGAAATAAGAACGATTCAGCCTAATACCTCACTAAACGGATACATTCTTGTATTTTTTAATGGTAATGCAAGTTCTTCAACCGCTAATCTAAGCTATTATGCCGTTAGTCTAAGTGGTATTGTTACTGATCTGAATGGCATTGCTACTATTGGCAATAATCTAGTTTCGCCAGTGCCTGATTTAATACTTCCTGATAATACGATTCAAAATGGAGAAGATGCGGTTGCCATTTACCAAGCATCTATAACCGACTTCCCAGAAGGCACCTTAGCAAATACAACAAATTTAATTCATGCTTTGGCTTATGATACCAGCGACCCTGATGCTTTAGTATTAATGTCCTTACTAGGTATTACTTCTCCGCAAATGGATGAAAACCAAAACGGAGCTTCAGCAACCGAATCAATACAACGTAAAAATGATGGGACTTTTGAAATTAAAGCGCCTACGCCCTGTGCGATGAATGATGGTACAGGAATTCAATATAACGGAATTTCGATTTTGGCAGCTACTCAGCATCGAGATGAAGGTGATACAATTCATATTACTTTTACGACTCAGCAAAATGTGAACACTAGTCCACTTACATTTAGTTTTACGCTAAACAATGCTGGCGGATTCACAAATTCTGATTTCACAGGCAACACAAACATCACAATACCCCTTGGAAGTAATACCGCGACTACAATTATTACCACCCTCGATGATGTGTTGAATGAAGGAGATGAAGTACTAAAAATTAAGTTTGGAGCTTTGCCAAATGGTTATAACAGACTTAATGACAATTTAGAAATCCGAATCGTTGATAACGATTATACCATTGACCCATGGGGACCGCCCAACAACCCTACATTTGGCATAGTTAACAGCACAGCTCCCACTGGATATTATAGTAGTATTAATGGTTTATCAGGTGCTGCTTTGAGGCAGGCTTTGCAAGATATAATTGCTGATTCCACGATTATTCAGGCACATTGCTATGGTGATATGTTTACAATTTTAAATGAGGCCGACCATCACCCAAAAAATAGCAATCAAGTTTGGCTCATGTATACAGAAACACCCCGCGCCAAATTAGATTTACAAACTACAGGTATCGGCACAGATAAATGGAACCGTGAACATATTTTTCCACAATCTCGAGGCGGTTTTAGTAATGGCACCAGTGATATTCCAGATGGCATTAATGTGTATTTACCAAGTAATGCCAACGATTTATTAGCTGGGCATGCCGATGCACATCATTTGAGAGCGGAGGACGCTACCGAAAATAGCTCACGTAGCAATAGAGATTATGGGCAAGATTATAACGGACCCGCTGGCAATGTTGGGAGCTGGAAGGGTGATGTAGCTCGTGCGCTGTTTTATATGTGTGTGAGGTACAATGGATTGAATCTTATAGCAGGCAACCCGGATGATACTACAAAATTTGTCATGGGCGACTTGGATTCTCTTTTAGCGTGGGATATAAGTGATCCCAAAGACGATTTTGAAATGAATAGAAACAACTACATCTATACTTGGCAAAAAAACAGGAACCCATTTATAGACTTACCTGATTTAGCAAGCTATATATGGGGAGGCAATGTTGGTCAACCTTATGAAGTAACCTTAAGTGTTGCGAATAATTTAAGCGATGTCTTAAAAATATATCCTAACCCCACAAATGGTAAATTTTACCTCGCTTCGGAAAAGTCTCATGTAATTGAAGTTAAGTTCTATTCGATGTTAGGGAAATTTGTTAAACAGTTAAACGACATCGATAACGGACCTATAAATATTGATTTGCCAGAGGGGATGTATTTTTTGCATATTAAAACGAGTAAAGGGTCTACAGTAAAAAAACTTCAAATTTTCTAACACTTCTTCCTTAGATAACGTCATTAACATTGAAAAAATATAGAATTGGAACCAGAATAGAATCGCTCTAGCAATTTTAAGTATTTATCAAAACATAAAATATTATATTTACGTCCTCAAAACACATTTAAGAATGAAAAAAGTTTTACTCCTCCTCGCATTTATTGTTTTTTCTTTTTCAAAAAATACGAAGGCACAATGCGCGTTCACAGATTTACAAAGCTTTGGTACAATTTATTTATTCGAATATAACTGGGTTCTTCCCTTGATATATACACTAGATAGTGTAGCCCTTGATTATGGAGATGGATTCGTTGAAATTATCTCAGCAGCCCAAATACAAGCCAATGGACCAGTTTCTATTTATCCGTACACTAATCCAGGAACTTATAATGTTTGTATTACTCAATATCTTTCATTCGCTGGTGGAGGGCCTGTATTGCCCAATTGTGTTTCATGTACTACTATTAATGTAATGCCTCCCCCTCCTTGTTTTGGAACACCCCTATTTTCAAGCACTACGTCTGGTCTAACAGCTAATTTTACTGATTTGTCTTCTTGTCCTACATGCCTTTTTACAGATTGGACATGGGATTTTGGAGATGGTTCTTTCCCTTCATTTTCACAGAATCCAACGCATACCTACGCCGCACCTGGGACATATTATGTGTGTTTAGAGACGTATTTTGAAGATGCTACCGGTAATTCTTGTAGCGAAACCTATTGTGATTCAGTGACCATAAGTTCTAGTCCTGTATTATGCTTTGCCAATGCAAATTTCTCAAGCACCACATCAGGCTTGCTAGCCAATTTTAGCAATCTATCTACTTGTACTAATTGTGTAAATTCAAGCTACGCATGGAATTTTGGAGGACAAGGAACCTCTGCACAAACGAACCCTTCATTTACTTTTTCGGCACCTGGTACTTACAATGTTTGTCTCGTTCTCACCGGTCAAAATTCAGCAGGAATTACATGTATCGATACTTTTTGCCAAAACGTAACTGTAAGTCAAATTACTAATTGTATTGCTAATGCGAACTTTGGACAATCTGGTTCATTTTTAACCAAAAGCTTTTTAAATACATCTAATTGCTCAAACTGTGTAAATATTCAAACAACATGGTATTGGACTTTTGGTGACGGAGGTACTTCTACACTTATGTCTCCAACCTATACTTATGCCACTGGAGGCACTTACAACGTTTGTTTGGTCATGAATACTGCAAACTCAGCTGGGATTACATGTACTGATACAACTTGCCAAACTATAACTGTGTTGGCTCCTGGTTGTTATGCAACAGCTGGATTTGCCAATACCGTTGCTGGTAATACAGCCACATTCACCAATACTTCAACTTGTGCCTCTTGTGCTACTCAATCTTATATATGGGATTTTGGAGATGCTACCTCAAGCACCTTAGCCTCACCTGCACATACTTATGCCACTGCTGGTGTTTACACGGTATGTTTAATCATCAATGGTACTTATGGAACAGGTGGATTAACTTGTTCCGACACTATTTGTTCTACAGTCAACATATTCCCAGCGAGTGGCTGCTTAGCAAATTCAACTTTTACATTCACGACCAATGGTTTACAAGCTAACTTTACAAGTAATTCTACTTGTTTATCTTGTGCGAATCCAACTTATTCATGGAATTTTGGAGATGGCTCTTTGCCGGCAACATCTCCAAACCCTGTGCATACATATAGCGGACCTGGAACTTACAATGTATGTTTAATTTTTACTGGAACTTCAAGCTCTGGAGGTACATGTAAAGACACATTCTGTACCTCTGTGACAGTTGTTATTCCCGTTCTTTGCTCTGCCAATGCTGCATTTAGCACCAATAATGTAGCAAATACCGTGAACTGCGTAAACTTAAGTACTTGCAATAATTGTACTTCAACAATCTATTCATGGACATTTGGTGACGGAGGAACTTCTTCTTGGAACTCCCCTTCGCATACTTATACAAGTAATGGGACTTACAACATTTGTTTAAAAGTAATTGGTTACGCAAATAATCAATCCATTTGTGTCGATTCAATTTGCAAGCAAATCAATGTTACCAGTGTAGGTATCGAAGATATTGCAAAGCGAACGCTTAACTTGTATCCAAATCCTGCTTCACAAAAAGTACATATCGAATTACCAAGCCATGAACCATTACTTGATTTGAAAGTATTCGATGTAACAGGAAGACGCGTGCTCTACTTACCTATAAAAGGATTTACTAATAACACATTGGATTTAGATATAAGCCAATATACAAATGGCTTGTACATAATTCAAGTGAATACAAATACTTCACATTACCGCGCTCAAGTACTCAAACAATAGACAATTTGTTTCACTGTTTTACTATTTTAAGTTGAGTCACATAGATAAGTCAAAAAATAATTTAACATATAAGCAAATTAATAGCCAAGTTTGGCTAAATTTGCACCAATTAATAATTGATTTAACAATTAAATTAAAGCAAACTTGAACAACGCTTTTCAAATAAACACTTCTGAAACAAGTAAAATACATCCTCACAAATTATTGATGTGGATAGCGATAGCAAGTATTTGTATGATGTTTGCAGGTTGGACAAGCGCTTTTGTAGTTCGCAATGCTCAAGGGAATTGGCTTTTGTTTGATTTACCTCAGACTTTTACATTTTCTACAGTTGTTATTCTAGCGAGTAGCCTAACAATGCATTTATCTTTAAGTGCTTTCCGCAAGAGAGATATGACTCGGTATAAGGCCTTTATTTCCATAACAGCTTTCTTGGGCGTACTTTTCATGATTTTACAACTTTTAGGCTATAAGCAAATGCATTCAAGTGGTATCACCTTGGCGAGTAATCACGAAGGTGTTTCTGGTAGTTTTATATATTTAATTTCAGGCGTTCATTTGTTACATATGCTAGGAGGGGTTATTGCTTTGGTTATAACTTTTCTAGTTGTAAATTTTCGTCGCAATAAAAAAGTTTATAGTAGTACAGGTATAGAAATATTAAGTACATATTGGCATTTTGTTGATGTTCTATGGATATACTTGTTCCTGTTCTTTTTATATTTTCAATCAAAATAAGATTTTAAAAAAAACAATATGAGTGCAATTGCATTAGATAGTAAAGAAAACGTTTGGAGCGGAGGTAGAAGTCCGTTTAATTTGAGCTATGGAAAAGTTATGATGTGGTATTTCCTCATGAGTGATGCTTTCACCTTTGGAGCCTTTTTAATTTCTTATGGTACAACTCGCTTCTTTAGTCATTTATGGCCAGATGCCAATGAAGTATTTGCCTCCTTCCCTTGGTTTGCACCCGAAGGTGGCGCGCCTATGGCATTCGTAAGTTTAATGACGTTTATCTTAATTGTAAGTTCTGTTACCATGGTACTTGCTGTTCATTCTGGTCATTGTAATGATAAAGCAGGCGTAATTAAATGGATGATATGGACCATCATTGGAGGAATTGCTTTCCTTGCTTGTCAAGCTTGGGAATGGACTCATTTGTATCATCATGGTGCTTGGTGGGGTTCTTTCAGAAATGGGGAGCATTCGGAATCTTTACAGCACTTCTTCAACCATCATACCACTGATGCAGCTCTCATAGCGAAAGAAGGTGCAGACGCGGCGCATAAGATGTTTAATTTCTTCTTTTCAATTACTGGCTTCCATGGTGCTCACGTTGCGTCGGGAGTTGTATTGAACATCATCATTTTATTAAATACAATTAATGGTACTTATGAAAAAAGAGGACATTACGAAATGGTCGAAAAAGTAGGCCTTTATTGGCACTTTGTAGATTTAGTATGGGTATTTGTATTCACTTGTTTCTACCTACTGTAAACTTCTAATTCCAAAAAAAATAAATTCAAAATATGCAATTCAGCGATTACGAACAAGACCAATCTAGACTTTACAATCAGCATTTTCATGATAAAAATTCAACCGATAGTAAAGCCAAAGTAAAGAATATTTGGAAAATCACTGCCTACTTAACTATTATTACACTTGTTGAAGTAGGTATTGGGTTGTACTCTCATTATACCCACGTTATAGGCGGTTTAAAAACCATCTACAACGTTATATTTATTCTTATGACATTATTAAAAGCAGGCCTAATTGTTTCTGTATTCATGCATTTAGGTGATGAAATTAAGAACATGATTATGACGATATTAATACCATTAACTTTATTCATCTGGTTTATTATTGCTTTCTTAGCTGACGGCGGTTGGTGGCTGAAAATCAATGAATATTTCGGCATTCGTTAAAAAAAAATACTTATTCGTCCTAAAAAGCTCTGTTTCATACAGAGTTTTTTTTGTTTTAAAGCTTAAAGAGATTACATTTATTCTTGATAAATTATTAAAAACGAAAAAGTAAAATTATGTTAAAGAAATTTATTCCTTTCTTGCTGCTTACTCAGTTGTCCATTACTCAGTTGATGGCACAGCGTAATTGTTCATCGCACGACCATATGGTCGAGATGTTACAAAACGACCCTGAATTTGCGCAACGTAGACAACAAATCGAAAACCATTCGGCTGACTATGTGGCAAACCCTTCCAAGCAAGTACGAGTGTTAAAAACCATTCCAGTAGTTGTGCATGTAGTTTATAACACTGCAGCACAAAATATTTCTACTGCTCAAATACAATCACAAATTAACGTGTTGAATCAGGACTTCCGCAAACTAAATGCAGATATCTCAAGCGTTCCTTCTGCATTTACTGGCTTAGCTGCAGATTGTGAAATTGAGTTTTGTTTGGCACAAAGAACACCAAGTGGCGCAGCTACTACAGGCATTGTTCGAGTGCAGACTTCAACTACTTCTTTTTCCTCCAACAATAATGTAAAATTTGCAAGCTCTGGCGGTAGTAACGCTTGGGATGCAACAAAATATCTTAATATATGGGTAGCTCCTTTAAGTGGTGGGCTTCTTGGTTATGCGCAATTCCCAGGAGGATCTGCTGCAACGGATGGTGTTGTATGTAACCATAGTGCATTCGGCACAACAGGTACAGCGGCTGCGCCGTTCAATAAAGGTCGAACCGCTACACATGAAGTTGGACATTGGTTAAATTTATTCCATATTTGGGGCGATGACGGAACGTCATGTTCTGGCTCTGATCAAGTGAACGATACCCCAAATCAAGCTGATCAAAATTATGGTTGTCCAAGTTTCCCCGCTGTGTCATGCTCTAATGGACCGAATGGTGATATGTTTATGAATTACATGGATTACACTAATGATGCGTGTATGTTCATGTTCACTAACGGTCAAAAAGCACGAATGAATGCCTTGTTTGCAACTGGAGGAAGTAAAGCATCTTTACTTACATCATTAGGTTGTGTTCCACCTGCAACAAGCGTTTGTGGCGTAGCAAGCGGTTTAAATGCTACAGCTATCACAACCACTTCGGCTACTTTAAATTGGGGAGCGGTTACAAACGCTACAAGCTATAATGTTCAATACAAACTAAGCTCAGCTTCAACTTGGACTACTATTACTTCAACAAGTACCTCATTACCAATTACAGGTTTGACAGCGGGTAGCATTTATCAATTCCGAGTTCTAACTGTTTGTGCTACTGGAACTAGCGCATATTCTACTGCAGCAAGCTTTACGACTACATCAGTTGCGCCATCTTGTACGAATAGCTACGAGTCTAATAATTCTTTAGGGGCAGCTAAGGTGATTCCTATTAATACACCAATTAACTCATTAATTGCAACTAATGGAGATAGAGATTATTATAGATTTACAACACTCAATGGAGCTCCAAAAATCAAAGTAACACTTACAAATTTACCAGCTGATTACGATATGCGTTTATATAATCTTTCGGGAACACAACTTGGTTCTTCTTCAAATACCGGAACAGCGTCAGAAAGTATAACATATAACACTGCAACACTTGGTGCACAATATTATTTACAAGTATTTGGATACAACGGTGCATTTAACGCAACGCAGTGCTATACTTTAACAGTTCAAACGAGCGCATCCAATCTTCGTATGGAAGCAATTACTGGTCTTCAAAAAGAAGATTTGACAATTTCTCCAAACCCAGCTAGCGAAAAAATAAACATCGAATACAATGGTTTTGAAGGTGAAAAGAGTATTATCAATATTTATAGTCCATTAGGTCAAAAAGTGGCTACACAAACACAAAACAACCTTAATGGATTGAATAACATGTCGTTCAATTTAAGCCAATATAGCAATGGTATTTACTTAGTAGAAATGATTACAGATTCAGAGAGATTTGTAAAGCGAATTTCTATTCTAAAATAAAAATGGAGTAAAAAATGCAAAAGACCGTTTCATTTCGATGAAACGGTCTTTTTTATCCACCTGAATCGAAAAAAAATTGGGTAAAATAAAATGAATTTGCTATCATTGTATTCTAAATAATTTTTTACGCAACGATTTTAGGTTTAAGCTCCAGTAAAATATAAAGTCAGATAAAACGAACTTTTAAAAAATAAATTCAAAAAGGACAAATGAGAAAAAATTTGGTTAGTCTTTTCACACTAATTGCCATCATGATGGTAGGATTTTCAGCAAATGCGCAAGACGCAGACGGATCAATGGTAAGAGTATATCGTTGGTTTAATACCGTAGATAATAACTTTGTAACCTTAGCTGAAGGTGAAATTCAAGAAGGACAATTGCTTCAATGGAAGTATAAGGATAAAACTTTACTTTTCTATGCATATCGTTCACCAGGTCCAGACAGAGTTGCCGTTTATCGTTGGACAAATCCAGTAACAAAAGATCAAGCTAGTATTGCAGAAGATGAATACAGCGACAGTGATATGATGCAAAAGGGTTATACGTTGAAAGTATTACAATTTTACGCCCCTGTTCGTCGTGCTCAAAATCATATAGCGATTTACAATTGGTATAAAACAAAATCTAAAGATTGGGTAACAATTCCAGAATTTGGCGATACTGATAAGTATTGGAGCAAAGGTTACACGCAAAAGAAATTTCAATACTACGGTATTTTGCGTAATGAATACGAAAGATAATTTTAAATAATATTACTCTAAAAAACCCTTCTTCACGAAGGGTTTTTTATTATTTGGCATGCAGCATTTTCTCAATAAAAGAAATCGCGGATGATAATCTCACTTC
>Ga0315903_10002177_pt1 | contig 29280 bp, 23 predicted proteins | sample LakEriMetagenome_7_FD_203524 | JGI IMG/M metagenome (GOLD analysis project Ga0315903, IMG submission 203524) | Freshwater fungal communities from buoy surface, Lake Erie, Ohio, United States - Buoy 2 MA119 | ecosystem: Environmental > Aquatic > Freshwater > Lake | place: USA: Lake Erie, Ohio... | reverse complement strand
CGACGGCGACGCCCTGACCGACAAGCTGCTCGCGTCCCTCCAAGCCGTTCTCAATGACTCGAAACTCGTCCGATCCGTCTGCGCCCTGCCCTCATTCAATCGGAAGTAACTTTTGGCAAACGGTCTAGATCGACGAGTTTGGTGGAGTCGCTCTTGGTCTTGAGGACATCATCCTTTTTCCCCACGGCGATGACTTTTCCATCCTTCACCGCGACGGCCTCCGCGCGTGGATTGGCATCGTCGATGGTGATGATGGAACCACCGTGATAGATGGTGTCCGCTTTTTCCTTTTGGGGGAGGTTATCAGCGCTGAAAAGCAGCGCGGTCGCACCCAAGGCGGCGCTGACTGCGAGAATCGGGAGGTTTTTCGATTTCATACAGAAGGGTTGGAGATTTCAGGATTTGGGAAACAGGAAGGTCAGGCCGAAGCGCAAGCCCCATTCGGGGCCGCCGTCGGGCGTGTCGAGGTAGTAGCGGACGCCGCCGAAGAACTGCACCGGCTGGTCGCCGATTTTCACGAGCTGGCTGACGACGAAGTTGACCGGGACGTTCCATTCCTCGTGTTCCCAATCATATGTGGTTTCCAGGTTCACGGAGAAGGTGGTCTTGGTGTCGGTGATGTAGGAAACAAAGGGTTGCAGGAAAGTGGCGTTCACATCATCGCGGCTGTCCGCGCCGGCGAAGCTCCAGATGTGGTTAGCCAGCGCGCCAACGGTCCAAGGGCCGAATTGTTTCAAGGCCACGGCGGTGGGTCCGACGCCCCATTGTTCGCCGCCTAACAGATCGTCGGTGGCGGTGGGGATCAGGAACACCGGCCCAACGCCCCAGATGGGATCGCTTTCCTTGGGTGAGAAAAACAGGCTCTGCACGGTGTCGCCGAGTCCGAACTCGTCGGTGACTCCGCCGGGTGCGATGCCTTCCTGATCGATGACCGGCAGGATGGTGCGGGAGATGAGGTTCCAGTGCTCGTTGAGTTCGAACGGAATGACAGGCTGGATGTTGGTGGTCCACTTGGTGCCGTCGCCGGGGCCGATGCCGAAGTCGTAGTTGCTTTGGAGCGGCAGGCTGATGAGCGAGGCGATCGGGTTGGCGAGTTGTTTGGCGAGATCGGCTTCTTCCGCGTGGACGAGGGAAGCGGTGAGAAGGAACGGGAGAATGGGGTATTTCATTTTCTGATTCCGGTGGACTATAGGGTGTGAGACAAACGGATTCGGGGGGAGATGGTCAATGCCGCGCTTCAATTGGGGGTTTTTCGAGTGCCGCCAGCAGCTCGGCGGATCCGCTGCCCCATTTGGAGATGCATTTCATCATCGTGGTCACGGGGACGTCGATCGGGTGCACGCGGCCGCTGGGCATGATGAAGATGGACCCGGCCATGGGGGTCGGCACGGAGGGCATGAAGACGGTGCTGAGTCTGTCGGCGTGGGTGTCGATCAGGAAGGCGGGGGCGAGGCATCCGTCTTCGACCTCGATGAGCGCGGGCTTGAATCCGTCGTTCGCGCTCATGTCGGAGAATTGGCGGGCGATGTTGCGCAACGGCTGGTAGCCGGGGACGCGGTTGAAGACGTTTTCGCCCAGGGTGCGGCCGATAACGCGGCCGATGGCAGTTTGAACGAGCAGTCCGACCAGCAGGCAGATCACGATGAAGACGGCCCCGGCGACTATCTGCGGGTGGTTGATGCCCTTCGGCATCTGGGAGGCGATCGGTTTCACCAGCACGCCGAGCTTGAGCAGAAGCTGGACCAGAAGGAGGAGGGCGAGCCATGCCGGCAGGACGATGATCAGCCCGGTGACGAGGGCCGACTTGAGGAGTTCGAAAGGCTGTTTCATAGGCGGATCAATCGGGATACACTTTCCTCCAATCGTCCTTCATGCTGACGATGGACCAACCGCGCTTCGGGCCTTCGTCGAGTCCTTTGGCGAGCTTACCGACGTGGCTTTCGCGGTCGTAGGCGAACTCGCGCTCGGCGTCGGTGTGATGGATGATCATTCCCAGGCGCGGGCCCTTGCCGGCGGTGGTCCATTCGAGCATTTGGAAATCGCCGTCGGAGTTGCCGAAGGCGGCGATGGGGCGGCGGCCGATGTGGCGCTGGATTCCGACGGGCTTGCCGGCCTTGTCGTCGTTGTGGTTAAGTTCGGGGGTTTTCACGATGACGGGAATGCCGTCGCGGAGTTCATACTTCAGCCCGCCGCTGGAGCCGACGACCTGCTCGGGCGGGATGCCGTAGATTTTCTCCGCCCACGGGCGCATGAACTCGATGCCGCCGCCGGAAACGATGAAGGTTTTGAAGCCGTTCGCGCGGAGGTAGGCGAGCAACTCGAGCATCGGCTGATAGACCATCTCCGTGAAGGGCTTGCCGGTTTTGGGATGTTTGGCTGTGGCGAGCCAATCGGTGACGGATTTTTCAAACTCCTCGGTGGTCATGCCGGCGTGGGTGGCCATCACCATTTCAAGCAAGGCATGTTCGCCGCCGGCGAGGGCTGTTTTCATATCGCCTTTGAGGATGGAGGCGAAGGGCTCTTTCTCCTTCCACTCCGGATGCTGCGGGGCGAGGGCCTTGATCCGGTCGAAGACGAAGAAGGCCTGGAAATACATCGGCTGCTCGGACCAGAGGCAGCCGTCGTTGTCGAAGACGGCGATGCGTTCGGCGGGCGGGACGAAGTCGGTGGAGCCTTCTTTGGTGACCTTCTCGACAAATGAGACAATGGCCTGCTTGGGTGCGGTGTCGTTCCAAGAGGAAAGGGGATCGGCGGCGCGGGTGTGGCCGGCAATCGCGAGGGCGAGGGCAAAGGCTGTGGAAGCAATTCTGATGGTCATGGTGGAGTTCCCTTACTTCACCTTTTCGAAATCGGGCAGGATCCACTGCCGGTTGAAATGGGCCTCGGTCGGGCCGTAGAGGCGGAAGTAGCTGAACCAGGAGCGTCCGGGAACGGTCTCCACCCAGTTGCTTTCCTTGCCAGCAGGGGCTTTCGGTCCGACATAGAGGTCTACGCTGCCGTCCGGGTTCTTCTGCAGGTCCATGCGCGAGGAGCGGTCGGCTTGCTGGGTGGGATTGTCGATGAGGGCGCGCGTGGAAACGTCGTAAACGGTCATCGACCAGAATTGCGCGATAGGTGCGTTCGGCGGGATGCGGAGGCGGTAGTTTTTCGCGCCATCGAGCCAGTCGCCGTCCTTATCCTGATAGGTGCCGAGGTAAACCTGGCCGACGCCCGGCGTCTTGGTGACCATGCCGCTGGAGGTGGTTACGGCTTCGTAGAACCATGCGGCGCGGTGGTCGAGTTGGTCGTAAAACTCCGCGCGTTGCGAGGGATCGAGCACGAGCGAGAAGTGCCAGCGGGTGCCGTCGGCGTAATGGGCCTCGGGCATGCGTTTCTCGAAATCGGTCGCCTTGGCCATCGCCTCGCCGACGAGCACGGCTTCCGTGAGCAACGCGGTCTGCCGCGCATCGGGCGCGAAGGGTTTGCCCTTCTCGATGCCGAGCGGAACAAGCATGGCCATGAAGAGCCGGTCGCGTTCGTGGACGGGCTCGCGCTGGATGATGGCGTGCAGGCTCTTCCAGTAGTCCATCCCGCGCGGCGGGGTTTGGGTCCAACGCTTGCCGGTGATGTCCACGATGCGGGTCGGGGCCGGATCGGCCAACTTCGACAGCGGGTAAATACGCAGCGCCTTGAGCAGCGCGTCGGCCTTGGCGGGATCTTTGTCGAGGGCGCGGAAGCCCCAGAAGAGATTCATCGTGGGAGACTCCGCATGATAAGCGCCCTTGGGGACGTCCACCTTCTGGCCGGGGCCGGAGATGATGTACTTTCCACCCGCGCCCTTGTCGGGGCCGGTCTGGCCCATGTCGATGATCGGACGCTGCCACATGTCGTCGGCGAAGCCGGCGGCGGCGCCACCGGGCATGTCGATGACGACCGGCCCGGTTTCGGCGAGGTTGAAGAAGCTGATGATGTAGGGCGTGGTCGCGTTGGCGGTGAGGATTCCCTGCTTGGCGAGGTAGTTGTTGTAAACCACGACATCGCCGGACTTCGCGCCGAAGGTCACCTCGTGCGCCTTCTGCCACTCGGCGAGGGAAACGAGCGGGAGCGACCAGAGGTAGAGCTGGCAGCCGCGTTGGAAGTCGATCTCGTCATACAGCTTCTCGACGGACTTCTTGTCGGGATAGCCGTTGGCGAAGTCGTGGGTGAAGGTCAGGTCGCCGATCCGGGTCTTGAGGGTTTCCGGCTTGGTCTCCTGTGCCGGTAAATTGGCAACCAGCGTGGCGGCGAATGCTATGAGAGTGAGTGTGGTTTTCATCGTGAGATTATTCTGTTGGAGGTTACTTCTGAATGGCCGGGAGCGGCGCTTTCCAGGTTCCGTCAGCGAGGGAGCCTTCCGGGCCATACTTTCGCATCACCATGTAATACGGGCCTTTCTCCGGTGTCGGCAGCCAGTTGCTTTCCTTGTCTTTGCCGGGGGAAGTGCTTTGCAGGTAGATGTCCGCGCTGCCGTCCGCGTTGAGCTTGAAGCCCGGCGTGCGGCTGCCGATGGCGTAGCGGTCGATCGGGTTGGCGACGAGCAGGCGCTGTGGAAGGCTATACATGGTCATGGACCAGAAGAACTTCGCCGGCGGCACCTGTTCCTTGGCGAAGTGGATGACGTAACGCTTCGCGCCGTCGAGCGTCTGGCCTTCCGCATCGGCGACGTAGGGCGTGTAGAGGGCCTCCTCCTTCGAGTTGCCGTAGATGCCCATCGCCGCGCCGGCGGCACGTTTGATGGCGAAGCCTTCGCCGAGGAACTCACGCGTGCCGAAGACGCTGGCAGAACTCTTGGTGCCAGCGATGAACTCATCCAGGCGCTTCTTTCCGTCCTCGATGCCGGCCGCGAGCGCTGATTTGGTCTCGGGGTCGAGCGTGGCGGCGTCGAAGGTCCGGCCCGCGCCGATGCCAATCTTCGCGAAGCGTTCCCGCGTGGCTTTTTCCGCATCGGGCATCGGGCAGAACTGTAGCACGAAGTTGAGATACGAGATGAAGTTTGGCGAAGCGGCGCGGGCCTCGTCCCAGGCTGGAAACGCGAGGGTCGGCGCGGGAGCGGGAGGCTTGGTGCCCGCGAATTCGCTGAGCGGCATCAGGCGGTATTGCGACTGGATGGCTTTCAACACATCGGTTTCCTCCGGCCCGGTCCAGCTGGTGCGTGTGAGCGTGCCGATGAAATCCGTCTCCGCCCGGATGACCTTGGTGATACCCTTGGGCACCTCGCCGTTCCAGTTGGGCCCGGCGAAGAGGTAATGCCCCGCACCGCTGCCTGTGGCGCGCGAGCCGAGATAGGCGAAGTTGTGGGTGTAGAGGTCGAACCACTGGAGCACGTAGTAGCGGTCGATCGCGGGCAGGCTGACGACCCAGGGCTCCGCGCGCAGATCGAGCCACGCCCACGAATAGGGCGTGTCATTGCTGGGCGTCACAATGTCCGTATCCGCAGGGGAGAAACCGCGCGAGTAGTGGCGGAAACGACCGAAGCCGCCGACGTATCCCGGAAACGATGGATCCACCGCCTGCTGGAACATCGTCTTGTAGTTGTAAAGCATCGCATAGCCGTAGATGTAGGCGTCGGAGGCGATGGCCTTGGTCTCGGCGGGCGCTGCCGCCGAGGCGCGAGGGGCGATGGTGAATGCCACGAAAAGCATCAGCGCCACAGTGATTAGTTTGGCTTTCATGGGATGCGGGTTGTCAGAAATGAAGCCGCGCCCGGATGGAACAGGCGCGGCCAAGTTGGATTCAGGAGTGGTGGATCACCTTCCTTCGGCAGTCATGGACTTGATCTGCTTTTCAAGGGATTGGAGGCTCCAGTCGCCCGGCGTCTGGCTGGGCGGGTAGTCCTTGAGTGTCATCAGGAAGCGGCTGGCGACGACCTGCATCGGCCCAAGGACGTAGGCGCGGTCGATCATCCAGTCGTGATAGGTGTTCGAGTTGTGCTGGGCGCGTTCGAAGGGGTCGCGGCGAAGGTTGAAGAGGAGAGGCAGGCGGAGCTGGACGAAGGGCTCGCGCCAGACCTGGAGCTGCTCGGCGCGGTTCTCGAGATAGACGGCCTTCCAATCTTCGAAGCGGATGGCGACGACTTCGGCGGCGTCGTTCAGATAGATGAACTCGCGGCGGGGCGACTTGTCGGTCTTGCCGCTGAGGTAGTCGAGTTGGTTGTAGCCGTCGAGGTGGTTCTTATAACTCCGGCCGTTGAGTTCGACGCCCTTGAGGAGCTTTTCCTTGATATCGGGAGCGCCGGCGGCGGCGGCGAAGGTGGGGAGCCAGTCCTCGTGGGAGACGATGCCGTTGAGGGTGGTGCCGGCGGGGAACTTGCCGGGCCATTTGATGAAGCAGGGCGCGCGGAAGGCGCCTTCCCAGTTCGAGTTCTTCTCGCCGCGGAACGGCATGGTGCCGGCGTCAGGCCAGGTGTTGTAGTGTGGGCCGTTGTCGGTGGAATACTGGATGATGGTGTTGTCCGCGATGCCGAGTTCGTCGATGAGCTTGAGGAGTTCGCCGACGTGGCCGTCGTGTTCGATCATGCCGTCGGTGTATTCGTCATTGCCCGGGTGGCGGTTCTCCTTCTTGACGTGGGTCCGGAAGTGCATGCGGGTGCCGTTCCACCAACAGAAGAACGGTTGACCGGCCTCGTGTTGGCGCTTGATGAAGTCCTTGGCGGCGGCGAGGGTTTCCTCGTCGATGGTCTCCATGCGCTTCTTGGTGAGCGGGCCGGTGTTTTCGATGGTCTGGCCGCCTTTGCCGTCGGCCTTGCATTTGAGCACGCCGCGTGGGCCGAAGACCTCGCGGAAGGTCTTGCCGTTGGCGAGCACCATGTCACCGGGGTAGTCCTCGTTCTCGGGTTCCTCCTCGGCGTTGAGATGATAGAGGTTGCCCATGAACTCGTCGAAGCCGTGCACGGTCGGCAGGTGCTCGTCGCGGTCGCCCTGGTGGTTCTTGCCGAACTGGCCGGTGGCATAGCCCTGGCTCTTGAGCACGGTGGCCATGGTGACGTCGGTCTTCTGCCATCCTTCCTTGGCCCCGGGCATGCCGACCTTGGTCATGCCGCTGCGGATCGGCGAGGATCCGCTGATGAACGCGGCGCGGCCTGCGGTGCAGGATTGCTGGGCGTAGTAGTCGGTGAAGCCGACGCCTTCCTTCGCGACGCGGTCGATGTTGGGCGTCTTGTAGCCCATCATGCCGTGGTTGTTGTGGCTGATGTTCCAGTAGCCGATGTCGTCACCCCAGATGACGAGGATGTTGGGTTTCTTGGTTTGGCCCGTCGCGGCGGTCGCTAGGGCGATCAGGCCGCAAAGGGTGTGTCTCAATATGCTTTGTGTTTTCATGATGGAGGTTTGTCGGAGAGTTCAGGATCAGGCCTTGTCTTTTCCACCGGAAATGAACGGATAGACGATGCCGGCGAGCGCGGCGCCGATGATGGGGGCCAGCCAGAACAGCCAGAGCTGGGAGATGTAGGCTCCGCCGGCAAACAGCGCTGGGGCGGTGCTGCGGGCCGGATTCACCGAAAGGTTGGTGACCGGGATGCCGATGAGATGGATGAGCGTCAGGCCGAGGCCGATGGCGACCGGCGCGAAACCCTTGGGAGCACGCTTGTCGGTGGCTCCGAGGATGATGAGCAGGAAGAAGAAAGTCAGAACGATTTCCGCGACGAGCGCGGCGACCATCGAATACTTTCCGGGCGAGAGGTCGCCGAAACCGTTCGAGGCGAAGCCCGCCGATGCGTCAAATCCCGCTTTGCCGCTGGCAATCAGATAGACAACGCCCGCGCCGGCGAGGCCGCCGAGCACTTGGGCGATGATGTAGGGAAGCGCCTCCGATGCCGGATGACGACCGCCAACGACCAAACCGACGGTGACAGCGGGATTGAGATGGCAGCCGGAAATGTGGCCGATGGCGTAGGCCATGGTCATCACGGTGAGTCCGAAGGCGAGCGAGACGCCGACGAACCCGATGCCAAGCTGCACCGGATCATCGCCGGAGGTGAGGAACATCGCCGCGAGGACCGCGCTGCCGCAGCCGCCGAAGACGAGCCAGAAGGTACCGAAGAACTCGGCGAATGTCTTATGTTTCAGTGTCATGTTTTGTGGGGTGGGGTTGTGGATGGAGATGGTTCCATGGTTGGACATTGCGCGCGAATCGCGGCGATCAGCTCGGCGGCGGTGAAGGGTTTGGTGAGATAGGCCGCGGCCCCCGCCTTGCGCGCCTTCTCGCGGTGGATCGGTTGGTCCTGGCCGGTGATGAAGACCACCGGCAGCCGCATGCCGCGTTTCAGCAAACTCTCGTGCAGTTCGAATCCCGAAAGCCCGGGAAGCTGGATGTCGAGGATCAGCATGTCCGCGTGCTCCGGAGCTTCCGATCCAAGGAACTCCTCGGCTGACGCGAAACCGTGGCAGGGAAGGTCCGAGGCCCCGCAAAGCCGCGTGACGGCCCGCCTCATGGCGGTGTCGTCATCGACGATGGCGATTCGGAACTGTTGTGCGACCATGCCGCCGAAACTGGCGGATGGAGTGAGGGCGCGGAATTGTCACTTCGGGCACCGGGATTGCCCTTTGGTGAGGTGTTCAAACGACTTCCGCGGCGATGCCCACCAGTTCCGGCAGCGAGGCCGCGCCCATTTTGCGCATCACTTGGGAACGGTGCGCCTTGACGGTGCGCTCGGCACATCCCAGATCGGCGGCGATCATTTTGTTAGGTTGGCCCGCGGTCACGCGGCGGAAAACCTCCCGCTCCGTGGGGGTGAGGGATGACATTCGGCGCGCGAGTTCGCGTTTTCTCGATTCCGACTTCCACAGGGAGGTTCCGTGATCCAGCGCGGCTCCGACCGCTTTCAGCAGGTCTTCGCGTTGCACCGGCTTGGTGAGGAAATCAAACGCGCCGTTTTTCACCGCCTGCACGCTCATGGGAATGTCCCCATGGCCTGTGAGAAAGATCACGGGCAGGGTTTCGCCCTGTTGGACAAGGGCCTGATGCAGTTCAATCCCCGAAGGACCGCCGGGCATCCTCACATCCAACAGCAGACAGCCGTGCAAGGGGCCAACGCGGGTCATCAGGAAATCGCCAGCCGATGCATAGGCCCTCACCTCATGGCCAGCCGCTTTCAGCAGGCGGCTGAGGGCGGAGCGCAAGGCCTCGTCATCATCGACCAGATGGATGATCGGCGCGGGGGGCGAATCTTCGTTCATGCGATGGCCGGGAGGATGAAATGAAACCGCGCGCCGCCACCGGGGGTTTTGCCCTCGGCTTCGAGGCGGCCGCCGTGAGCTTCCGCAATCGAGCGGGACAGCGCAAGCCCGAGACCCATTCCGCCGGACTTGGTGCTGAAGAAGTTTTCGAAAACGCGTGTGATGTTTTCTTCCGCGATGCCCGGCCCGGAATCGGCAACGATGAAATCCACTTTGCCTCCAGCCGTCGCTTCGACGTCCATGTGAATGGAGCGTTTGCCGGGTTCCTGATCGGCCACCGCCTCCATGGCGTTCAACAGAAGATTCAGAAGCACCTGCTCGAGCTGCACCTTCTCCCCACAGATCTGCGGAAGGTGCTCCGATATCCGGCAGTCGATGGAAATCCCGCGCCGTTTGCAATCCTGACCCACCAGGCGGAGAGCGGACGCGACGAGATCGGCAGGGGCGAGCGGACCCATTTCGGGCTCGCCGCGGGCAACCAGCGAACGCACCTGGCGGATGACATCTCCGGCGCGAAGATCGTCGCGCCGGATGTCCGCGAGGATCTCGCGAATCTCGTCGAGCGGCGGATGATCCGAATCCATGAGCATCGATGCGGCCTCGGCGTTGCTGAGGATGGCCCCAAGCGGTTGGTTCACCTCATGGGCGATCGAGGCGGTGAGTTCGCCGAGGATGCCGAGACGGGCCGCCTGAGACATCATCCGCCGCGCCTCGTCCGCCTGGTGGCGGGCCGTCACATCCTGCGCCATCGACACGTAACAGGGCTCCCCATGCAAATCTAACAACTCGGTGGAAACACTGATCTGCCGGCGTTTCCCATCGGGCAGCCCGACTTCCTGCTCGAAGTCGCGCAGCGGCTTCCCGGAGGCGAGATAATCGCTGAAGCCGCGCCCCGATCCGTTCCCGAAGATGAAACCGAGCGATTTGTGGGTGGCTCCCAGCGCCCTTTCCCTCGCCACGCCCATGGTTTCCTCCCACGCGGGATTCACATCGACGATGCGGCCGTCCCTCTGCCGGAAAATGCTGATCGGCACCGGGCTGCCGAGGAACACCTTGCTGAATCGTGATTCGGAAAGTGAGCGCTCGCGTTCCGCCGCACGTTGGCGGGAGCGCGCCGCGAGCAGTCCGACGATCAACGTGCTTTGCAGGATGACGACGCCGCCTGTGGTGAGCACACCGGTGCGGTGTTTCTCCCACAGTGATGCCTCGTGATATCTCATCTCGCTGCCCGATGGAATCCGGTTGAGCTTCCAACCGAACCGCTTCAACACCCTTTCATCGAACACCAGCCGCGGCTCTCCCGCAGGCAGCAGGCCGGGAGCGGCCGCTCCACCGCCTTCCACCACTTGCCGGGCGATGCCGCCGATCACTCTCCCCTCTTCCTCGAAGGGCACGACGGGACCGCCCAGCACACCGGTGCCGAGATAAGTGTCATACACGCAGACAACCGGCACGCTCGATGCGGCGGCAAGGTCGCGCGCGACGTCCTGCGGCACAAGGGTCCGGCCATCCGGAGTGGTGAAGTAAGAGATATAAAAAACCAAGGTGTGCTCGTTGAGTTCGGCCACCCGCCGTTTCAACTCCTCCGGATCCTGGCCGTGCGAGTAATCGAAGCGGTAGCGGTCCCGATACGGCTCCACCTGTGCCATGGCCTCCTTCTGCCGGAGTGCGTCGAATTCCGACGCTCCCGTCACCACCAGCACCTCGCGGATTTCCGGACGGATCTCCGGCAGGCGGTCCAACAGCGGCCGGATGCTCCATTCCATCGGCCTGCCAGTGACGCCCTCAAGTCCCGGCAGGCCCGCAAGCTGCGCGGGGGTGACCGCCGCGAGGATCACGGGCACGCCCTCGAACAAGGTCTGCCTTCTGCCGGAGAGAAACTCAAGCGCCTGCGGTCCCACACAGATGCACGCCGCCAGCGGCTTGTCGCGATGGCGGGCGGCGAGAAAACGCTCCATCGCATCACCATGCGCCGGGCCGGGAAACCTCACCGCATCCAGGAACTCGCCGAACAAATCGACATGCCCATCGCCGAAGGCGCGGCGAACGCCATCCTCCAACTGCTGGTTCGCCGGCAGCAACCGGTCGTTTGAAAACAGCATTAGCACCCGCGGCCGATCGTCTGCGGCAAGCAACCCCGGAATCAGCCAGAACAGCGGGAACAAACATCTCACGGACATGATGCCTATCATGGCAACGACGCTACTGGAAACCTGAATTCCTCGAAGGGACCGCTTACCTCAGGGGCCCAATCGCCGGACCCGAGGCCTGCGGAAGGTCTGAAAACCTCCTTGAGATCGGCCTCGGGTCTGGCATGCTCGGACGGTTGTCGATTGCAGTCCAGAGTGCCGGAAATCCGAAGGGCGATGCGCCGAATCCGCCTGGGATGGATCATGATCGCCCGGACCGGATATCGGAGAATGGCAGCTCCCGGTTTGCATGGGCGGGCGGAAGAAGAAGGGTGTCGCGTCGTTTCATCCAACAGCTGGGAAACCTCGTTGCCGCCATCACTCTGCTCACCACTGCGGTGCCTGCGAAGGACAAGGCGGCGGACAAGTGGGTGCGGCACGAGGATGCGGAATTCACGGAGGAGAGACAAAGCGATGGCGACAGCTTCGGCATGCTCGTCAAGACAAGCAAAGGGAACGAGACCATCCGGACATACAGGCTGTATGGTGTGGATTGTCCGGAGACGGATGCATCTGACAGCCGCGTGGCATCGCGCATCAAGGAGCAGGCGGCATGTTTCGGGTGCAAGCCCGATGAAATTCCGAAATTGGGAAAACAAGCTTCCGCCTTCACTGAGAAACTCCTGAAACACGGCAGGCCTGTCATTCACACGCGCGGCCCGTATGGAGAGAAGGCCGAAAAGAATCCCGGGCGGCCGCAACGCTACTTTGCCCTCGTGGAAGTCACCGCGGCCGATGGCAAACGGCGGATGCTGCATGAACTGCTGTTGGAGGCGGGACTGGCGCGCGCCCATGGCGTCCCGGCGGCATGGCCACCCGCTCAAGAGGACCGCCACGGCGAGAAGGAAGCCTGTGAGGACTTCATGAGTGGCTTGGTGCGCCTGGAAAAGGCCGCACGACGCGCCAGGGCCGGCGCTTGGAAAGCCGCCCCGCCTTGATGCCTCCATGATCGGCAATCGATTGGAACGGCCGTGAGGCAGTCATGGCGATGCCAAACGCTCCGAACGATTCAGGCCGACCGGAGGCGGTGATTCGCCTCCGGGTTCGCAGTGGTGGGTTTACAGCTTGATACTCGGCGCGTCCGGGTCAGGATGCGCGGATGAAAGAATCGGGACAGATCGTTTCATTTCCCCAACTCTGGACCCGCAGGCGGGTGGTCTCCGGCCTGGCGCTGGCGCTGACCGCTCCCGGTGCCTTCGCCGAGGCGCTGAGCCTCACACCGAAGCAGGCCGAGGGGCCGTTTTATCCCAAGGATCTGCCGCTGGATACGGACAACGACCTGCTGGTCATCAACGACGCGCTCACGCCGGCGACCGGCAAGGTCACCCATCTCACGGGCCGTTTGCTGGATGCCAAGGGAGATCCGATCCGCAACGCGGTGGTGGAAATCTGGCAAGTGGATGGCAACGGCGTCTATCTGCACAAGGGCAGCAGCAAGGGCGAGCGACGCGATGCCAACTTCCAGGGATTCGGGCGGTTTCTAACAGGATCAACCGGCGAGTATTACTTCCGCACGATCAAACCGGTGGCCTATCCCGGGCGCACGCCGCACATTCACTTCGCGGTGAAGATGAAGGGCCGGGAAAAGTGGACCACGCAGTGTTACATCAAGGGCGAGGCGTCCAACGACAAGGATGGGGTGCTGCGAGGGATCAAGGATCCCAAGGCGCGCGATTCGGTGCTGGTGGACTTCGCGGCGATCAAGGACTCCAAGGCGGGCGAGCTGGCCGCGAAGTTCGACATCGTGATGGGCTTCACACCGGTGGATGCGGATCACGCGCATTGAGCGCCGATCACTGAAGCGCGTCCCACTCGGCCCCGGTGGCGGGACCGATCTGGTTTTCCATCAGGATCTGCCATGAGCCGCCGCGTTTCACCAGCAGCGCTTCCAGACGGATGTATTCGTATTTCGGCTCCGCGCCCGCGACCAGCGTGGTGTAGCGGAAAATCCCCGTCTCGTGGGCGGTGGTGGCGTCGCCAACGCGTCGGGAAAACCGGAACTCCACATCGCCACGGACCTTGCCCTCGCGAGTGGCGGTGAAGTCCTTCTCCCAGCGCGCGAGGGCGGTGGCGAGCGGTTGGCTCATGTGTTTGGTACCGGTCACCAGCACTCCCTCGGGATGACATGTCGCCACGTAGGCCTTGAAGTCGCCTTCGCGCACTGCCCGCGAAACTTCCGCCCAGTATGCGTCCAACTCGGCGAGGCGGGTCTTCGCCTCGTCTCCAATGAGAGCGGACTTCTCCCGCGCCGGTTCGCCTTCGGGCGAAGGCTCCGCGGCGACGTCGGGCGGGCAAATTGCGGCGAGGATCACGGTTGCGGTGCGGATGAGTCGGATCGCGGGCATCGGTGGTGATGATAAATTCCGCGGGAGGCGATTCAATGCGCGATTTCCCCGAGGGAAAGGCGCGGGCTTGCGGATTGGCCAACACTCGCCAAGCATCCCGACATGTCCCGTGTCCTCGTCCGCGCCCACTTATGGTTTCTTGCGCTTGGTCTCATCGCACTGGCGATTCCTCATTTCCATGGCCAAACGGCGGAAGTGCCGACGACTCCACCAAAGGACCTTCATGTCTATCTGCTCATCGGGCAGTCGAACATGGCCGGCCACGCGGCGATTCCGGAAGATGCTTGCGGCATTATCGACCGCTGCTGGCTGCTCAATGACAAGAACGAGTGGGAACCGGCGCGCAATCCCCTCAACCGGCACTCATCGGTCGGCAAGGATGCCTCATCGCGCCAACTCGGGCCGGGATACGGTTTCGTCCGCAGAATGCTGGAGAAGGACAAGAACGTCTCCATCGGTCTCGTCGTCAACGCGCGTGACGATGCGAGGATCGACGAATGGCTCGGCAAGTCCGAGACCTACTGGGGCGCGCGCAAGCGGACCAAAGCCGCGCTTCGCGGCAGCACGCTCAAAGGCGTGTTATGGCACCATGGGGAAAGCGACAAGGATGCGGCCGACGCTTACCTCGAAAAACTCCAGTCGCTCATCGGCAACCTGCGAAGCGACTTCGGCGACGCGAATCTGCCATTCATCGCCGGCCAGATCCACAACGGCACGGCAATCAAACCACAAATCGCAAGACTTCCGGAAACGGTTCACGCGACGGCCTTCGTCAGCGCCGACGGGCTTGCCACTACCGACGGCACGCGCTTCGACACGAAAAGCCAGTTGCTTCTCGGCGAACGATATGCGGAGCAAATGATCAAACTCCAGGCGTCCCTGTCGAACAGCGCTGCCAAGCCGCCAGCCGACATCAGGTTCATCGATCCGCATGTGCACGCCATGTCGGTCACTCCGCTCGGACTCCGCTCCGTGGCGAAGTGGATGGAGGAACGCAATGTCGAGCGCTGCATTGTCAGCCCGCTCAATCACAAGGGCTCGCGCGCATGGACCGAGGAGGAGCGCAAACAGCTGCTCGAAAACTTCCGTCCCTATAAAGGCCGCATCGACCGCATGACCATCATCGATCCCGGCGAAGTCGGAACCGTCGATGAAGCCGTCTCCATCCTCAAGCGCGAGATGGCAGATGGCGCGGTGGCCTTTGGCGAGCACTACGGCGTCGGACTGATGTTCGACGATCCGAAGAACCTCATGCTTTACGAGGCCTGCGAGAAAGTCGGGCTGCCGGTGATGTTTCACATCGATCAGAACAAGAACATGGTCGAGCCCGGCATGGCCCGTGTGGACCGCGTGCTGAAGATGTTTCCCAAGTGCACGATCGTGGCCCACGCCTACTGGTGGCGGCAATTGGCCAACGGAACCTGCGACCGCCAGTTACAGGAACACCCGAACCTGTATGCCGACATGTCTGGCGCCGTCGTCGTTCAGGTGCTCAACCGCGACCGGAAATACGCGCGTGAGTTTCTCATCCGAAACCAGGACAAGATCCTGTGGGCCACCGACGAGGGTTGGTGGTCCTTCGGCAGCAGGGACCGGCAGATGAACCAGCACTACACCTTCTTCGAGGAACTCGATCTGCCCGACGAGGTGCGCCACAAGATCTATCGCGGCAACGCCGAGAAGGTCTATCGGCTGAAAAAGGAATGATCCAACCGGCTTGCCGGGTCGTCATTCGTTGGCCCGCTCGTTCAACTGGCGGTTGATGCGCTCCTGCACCGATGCGGGAAGCGGATTGCGCTGGATCCACGCCATGGCCGCCGTCTGGTCGCGCTCGATCCAGGATTCGAGGGTGCGGTGATACATGCGTTCGCGGTCGCCCTCATCGCCGATGCGCGCGATCTGGTTCACGGCCACCGACGGATCCGAGCCAAAGGACTGCCAGATGAAATGCTGCACCACGCGGTCGGTCACATCGTTGGGGAAACGGTCCATCATCGAAACCGCCGCCTGCGGGTCGCGCGAGGCGATGCTGTTGACGATGCCGCGCAAGGCGTTGCTGCGGTTCTCTCCGGCGGGAAGCGAGGCCATGGATGCGAGTGCCGCCTGCTGATCCTTGGCCGCCCAGACGTTATAGACATCATCCACGCGGCGCTGTGTGGCCTCGTTCTGCTGCGTCATCAGCCAGGCTGCCGTGCCGGCGGGATCGGTGGCGGCAAGGCGATCAGCCACACGCATCATCGCGCCACTGCGCAGGGCGTCGTCGGACAGCCCGTCGATCCATGCCTTGGTCGCGTCTCCGCCCTGCGCCACGAGTTGGGGCAGGAACGCATCGAGCGCCTCTCCCCGCTCGACGCTGCGCGGCATGCTGGTGAGCAGCTGCGAAGCGCGGGTCGGATCGGTCGCCGCCAGGCTGCGGATGATGCCGGCGAAATACGGGTTGGCCTCATCGCCCTCGTGATTGGTCTCCGCCCAGCGGATCGCCGCCTCGGGATCGGTCGAGGCCCATGCGGAGAGAATGGTGCCGGTCGCGTATCCGCCGCGCGTGTTGGCCTTGGCGTAATCGATCGCGGCGAGCGGGTCCGCCTGCGCCCACGCCGTGAGCAGCATGGCGTATTCGCTGAAGCGGCCGTCGGTGATGCCGAGGCTTCGGAAATGGGCGACCGCCTCCTCGAAATCGCCGGGGCCGAGTTGGTCGATGAAGGCGAGCAGCGCGCGATTGCGGTCGAGGGCGTTCTCACCCCGAACGATGGCCTCCAACCGGGCCTTGCGGTCGGTTTCCGCCTCGTCGCCGGCTTTTCTGACCACCCGCTCCGGGCGCTCGGCCCTGGCGCTTCGCCGCGTGCCTTCGGCCGCATCCCCGCCGCTTTGGCCGGCGAGACGGCCGGACCGCGCCGATGACGGTTCGCCAGCCGCGTCATCCGAGGTTTCGTCAGGTGAGGAAATGCGGCCCGCCATGAATCCTCCGATGCCGAAGACCAGCAGCGCCGCGATGGTGGTGAACGATGTCGATTTCATGAAATGGAGTGAAATGGTTCCGCGAGGTTACACCGAAAAAACCCGCCCGCCCGGATTTTTGTCGGTGGAATGTGGGTGGCGTTGTTCCGGCTGCAAACGAAAAAACCCGCCATCCGTGGCGGATGGCGGGTTTTGGAAAAGAATGCGGGCGGGACGCCCGCGCTCCCCATTACTTGCGGAGGGCTTCCTCGCGGGCCTTGGCCTTGGCGATGACGTCCTCGGCGACGTTCTTGGGAGCGGCGTAGTAGTGGCTGAACTCCATGGAGAACTGGCCGCGGCCGGAGGTCATGGTGCGGAGGTCGCCGATGTAGCCGAACATTTCGGCCAGCGGTGCCTCGGCCTTGACGCGCACGCCGGTGGGGGTGTTCATCTGGTCCTTGATCATGCCACGGCGGCGGTTGAGGTCGCCGATGGTGTCGCCGACGTTCGCTTCGGGAACGAAGACGTCCACTTTCATGATCGGCTCGAGGATCTGCGGGCCGGCCTTGGCCATGGACTGGCGGTAGGCGGCCTTGGCGGCGATTTCGAAGGCGATGGACGAGGAGTCCACGGCGTGGAAACCACCGTCGGTGAGGGTGACCTTGAAGTCGAGGCAGGGGTAACCGGCGAGCGGTCCCTTCTGGATGGAATTCTTGAAGCCCTTCTCGACGGCCGGGATGAACTCCTTCGGCACGTTGCCACCGACGACGGCGGATTCGAAGACGAAACCGGAGCCGGGTTCGAGCGGCTCGATCTTGTAGTCGATCTTGGCGAACTGGCCGGAGCCGCCGGACTGCTTCTTGTGGGTGTAGCTGTCGGAAACGGGCTTGGTGATGGTTTCGCGGTAGGCAACCTGCGGGGCGCCGACGTTGACCTCGACGTTGTGGGTGCGCTTGAGAATGTCCACCTTGATGTCGAGGTGGAGTTCACCCATGCCCTTGAGGATGGTTTCACCGGTTTCCTCGTCGGTCTCGACGCGGAAGGACGGGTCTTCCTGGACCATCTTGCCGATGGCGACACCGAGTTTCTCGGCGTTGGCCTTGTCCTTGGGCGCGACGGCGAGAGAGATAACAGGATCCGGGAAAACCATCGGTTCGAGGGTGGCCGGGTGTTTCTCGTCGGCGAGGGTGTGGCCGGTCTGGACGTTCTTGAGTCCGACGATGGCGATGATGTCACCGGCTTGGGCGGAGTCGATCTCGGTGCGGTCGTTGGCATGCATTTCCACCATGCGGCCGATGCGCTCGGTCTTGCCGGTGAAGGTGTTGAGCACGGTGTCGCCCTTTTTGATCTGTCCGGAGTAAATGCGGGTGAAGGTGAGCGCGCCGAAGCGGTCGTCCATGATCTTGAAGGCAAGGCCGCGGAAGGGACGGTTGGCATCGACGATGGCGAACTCGCCGGTGGGATTGCCCTCGGGATCGACTTCCGGCTGCGGCTTCACTTCGGTGGGGCTGGGCAGGAAGTCCACGACGGCGTCGAGGACCAGCTGCACGCCTTTGTTTTTGAAAGAGGAGCCGCAGTAGGTGGGAAAGAAGGAAAGGTTGATGGTGCCCTTGCGGATGCAGGACTTGATCTGATCAACGGTGGGCTCCTCGCCTTCGAGGTATTTCTCCATCAGCTCGTCATCCTGTTCGACGGCGGTCTCGATGAGTTCGGCACGGTATTGTTCCATCTTGTCGACCAGGTCGGCCGGGCAGTCCACGACAGTGAAGTTTTCCGGCTTGCCGGAATCATCCCAGATGTGGGCCTTGCGCGAAAGCAGATCAACGACGCCGACGAAGTCGCTCTCCGTGCCGATGGGCAGCACCATGACGAGAGGCTTGGCGCCGAGGATGGTGCGCACCTGATCGACGACGCGGTAGAAGTCCGCGCCGATGCGATCGAGCTTGTTGATATAGATGACGCGTGAGACTTCCGAGTCGTTGGCGTAGCGCCAGTTGGTTTCGGATTGGGGCTCCACACCGCCGGAGCCGCAGAAGACGCCGATGCCGCCGTCCAGCACCTTGAGCGAGCGATAGACCTCGATGGTGAAGTCCACGTGGCCGGGGGTGTCGATGACGTTGAACTGGTGGCCTTTCCAGAAGCAGGTGGTGGCGGCGGACTGGATGGTGATGCCGCGCTCCTGTTCCTGCACCATGAAGTCGGTGGTGGCGGCGCCGTCATGGACCTCACCGATTTTGTGGACCTTGCCGGTGAGTTTGAGAATGCGTTCGGTGGTGGTGGTCTTGCCGGCATCGACGTGGGCGAAAATGCCGATGTTGCGGTATTTGGTGAGGTCCTTCATGCCTGTGGTTTGCTGCGGTTGGTCCGGCGTCCAGGTGACTCCGGGGGGCGCATCTCTAGTCAGGGATTCGGTTTTGGCAATCCCAGAGTGGGGGTTTTTCCGTCGATTCGGGGGAAAGCCGGCGGAAGCCGGCGGCTTTCACGCTTGCACCGGGAGCCGGCCGGGCCTTGGTTTCCCGCGGCATGGCGGAGATCCGCACCCGCATTCCGAGACGTGTAGGACGGCTTGACGGCTTGACGCCCGTCGAGGTGGCGGGACGGCTGCGCCATCGGCCGGGCATGGTGTTTTTCGATACGGCCGGGCACCTCCCCGCGCATGGCCCGGCGCCGCTTTCGGTGATTGCGGCGGATCCGGAGCGGATCCTGAGGGGCTCGATCCACGAGCGCGCGGACCGTGAGGAGCTGCGGCTGCGGCTCGCGGCCGGTGGGGCGGATGCGGACTTCGGTTTCCCGAACGGCGGGCTGTGCGGGTGGGTGGACTACGAGGGAGGATTTGTTTTCGGCGAATACCGCGAGATGCTGGTCTTCCGCCATTCGGACGGATCATGGTGGGAAACCGGCGGACTCTCGGAGCGCATGGAGGAACTTGCCTGTGATCCGGTGTCGGTTGCACCATTCGGCGCGGAGGTTTCGCGCGGCGACTTCGTGGCGGCGGTGCGGCGGGCGAAGGAGTGGATCGCCGCCGGTGATATCTATCAGGTGAACCTCTCGCGCACGTTCGCGGCGGAAGTTTCGGGCGGCTCGCTGTTTCCGCTCTATCAGATCCTGCGCGAGGCATCACCCGCACCGATGGCGGCGTGGCTGGCGCTGGACGGGCGCGAGGTGCTCAGTTCCTCGCCGGAGAGCTTTTTGCGTTTCTCGGGCCGCGCGGTGGAAACCCGGCCGATCAAGGGCACGCGCCCGCGCTTCGCGGATGCGGATGAGGACGCGCGTTCGGCCTACGAACTCCAGACCTCCGCCAAGGAGATCGCGGAGTTGGTGATGATCACCGACCTGCTGCGCAATGATCTCGGGCAGGTCTGCGAGTTCGGCAGTGTGGAGGTGGCGGACCTGCTGCGCCTCGAATCACTGGCACAGGTGCATCACCTGGTGTCCACCATAAGAGGCGTGCTGCGGCCGGAAACCGACGCCATTGACGCGGTGGCCGCGTGTTTTCCCGGTGGCAGCATCACCGGCGCGCCGAAGAAACGCGCGATGGAGATCATCCGCGAACTCGAAGGACGCCCGCGCGGCCTGTATTGCGGGGCCATCGGCTGGTTCGGCTTCAACGGCGAGTCGCAGTTCAACATCGCCATCCGCACGCTGGTCCGCGAGGGAAACCGGCTCATCTATCAGACCGGCGCGGGCATCGTCGCCGACTCGGATCCGGACAAGGAATACGAGGAAACCCGGCACAAGGCGGCGGGCATCCGGCTGGCGGTGGAGAGGATGCGGGTCGGCTGAAAATCCTTTTGCCGTGGTTCGGAACGGTTTTTCCGACGTAGGCTCGTTCGTTAGAACGAGAAGGCTTCGGACGGAAGCCTGGAAGATCGCATTCTCACGAATGCGCCTACGGTTTGGCTCCGGCGTTGCCGGTTTGGAAATCACCGCTCCTTCACCCGTTCGACGTCCGCGCCGAGCTGGAGCAGTTTCTCGTCGATGTGCTCGTAGCCGCGGTCGATGTGATAGAGGCGGCTGATCTGGGTGGAGCCCTTGGCTGTCAGGGCGGCGAGCACCAGCGCGGCGGAGGCGCGCAGATCGGAGGCCATGACGGGGGCGGCGGAGAGTTTCTCCACGCCGCGGACGACGGCGGTGCCGTTGTCCACCTTGACGTCCGCGCCCATGCGCTTGAGTTCGGCGCAGTGCATGAAGCGCTGCGGGAAGATGGTGTCCTTGATCACGCTGATGCCGGGCGTGGTGGCGAGCAGCGCGGTCATCTGCGCCTGCATGTCGGTGGGATAGCCGGGGTAGGGCGCGGTGGAAAGGTCCACGCCCTGCAAGGTCCCGCCGCGGATGATGGTGCAAACGTCGCCGGCCTCGTTGAACTCGACGCGGTGGCCGGATTGTTCGATGGCGGCGGTAATGGCCTTCATGTGCTCGCGGCACACGCGCCGCAGTTTCACCTCGTCCCCCGCGAGGGCGGCGGCAGCCATGAAGGTGCCGGCCTCGATGCGGTCCGGGATCACGGTGTGCTCCACGCCTTTCAATTCCTTGACACCCTCGATGACGATGCGGCGGGTGCCCGCACCGGTGATCTTCGCGCCCATGGCGTTGAGGAAATTCGCGAGGTCCAGCACTTCCGGCTCGGCGGCGGCGGATTCGATCACGGTTTCACCTTCGGCGAGGCAGGCGGCCATCATCACGTTGTCCGTGCCGAGCACGGTGGGACCGTGGGTGCCGCGCAGGTCGATCTCCGCGCCGCGCAGGCCATCCTTGGCGGTTAGAATGATGTTTCCTCCCTCAAACTCGACTTTCGCGCCAAGCGCCTCGAGTCCGCGCAGGTGGAGGTCCACCGGGCGGTCGCCGATGACACAACCGCCAGGCAGCGAGACCACGGCGCGGCCCTTGCGCGCGAGCAGCGGACCCATCACGCAGATCGAGGCGCGCATGCGGCGGACCAGTTCGTAGGGCGCCTCGTCGGAAATCTCCGCGCAGGTGATGCGCACGGTGCCGGACGAGCGCTCCACATCCGCGCCAAGCGCGCTGAGGATCTGGATCATGTAGTTGGTGTCCGAGACATCGGGCACGCGCCGGATGATGCAGTCGTCGCCTGTTAGAATGGCCGCCGCGAGGATGGGGAGCGAGGCGTTCTTGGAACCGGAAATATTGACCGATCCCTGAAGGGTCGCGCCGCCGTGAACGATGAGTTTGTCCATTAGGTTGAGAGTTGAGAGTTGAGAGTTGAGAGTTGAGAGTTGAGAGTTGAGAGTTGAGAGTTGAGAGTTGAGAGTTGAGAGTTGAGAGTGAAGAAGAGGAGTGGAGGCGAGGGTTGGTGGTTCTTTCTCTCAACACTCAACCTTCAACTCTCAACTTCTTCTGGCGAAGGGGAAACGGGGGATGCCGGAGAGGTCGGATTTCACCGTGATGTCGGCGAAGCCGCAAGCTCCGAGCAGGGCGCGGACGGCGTCCGCCTGATCATGGCCGATTTCCAGCACCAGCCAACCACCGGGCGCGAGGTGGGCGAAGGCTTGCGGCAGGAAGCGCCGGATCACCTCCAGCCCGTCGGCCCCGCCAAACAGGGCGAGCGCCGGATCGTGCAAGACCTCGCGGGCCATGGTGGCGCGCTCGGATTCCGGCACGTAGGGGAGGTTGGCGGCGATGCCGTCGAAGGGGCCGGGCACGGCGGAAAACAGGTCGCTTTCCACGAAGGAAACGCGGTCGATGCCGAGCGACGCGGCGTTTTCCCGCGCAAGGCCGAGCGCGTCCGGCGAGACATCGGCAAGGGTGACCTCCCAGTCCGGCCGGGCGGCGGCGAGGGAGAGGCCGATGACGCCGGAGCCGCAGCCCATGTCGAGCACGCGCTGGCTGGCGGGCAACTCCCATGACAGGATCCACTCGGCGAGTTCCTCGGTCTCCGGACGCGGGATGAGGGCGCGGGCGTCGGTTTTGAACTCGTGCTTGTGGAAACCGACCGTGCCTAACAGATGCTGGAGCGGCACACCTTCGCCGCGTTGCTTGAGGAGTTCGCGCAAGGGGCTGAGCTCGCTTTCATCGAGCGGCCGGTCGAATTGGAGATAAAGGTCCATGCGGGTGCAGCCGAGTTGCTTGGCCACCAGCATCTGCATGTTGCGCCGCGCGTCCTCGATGCCCCGCTTTTCGAGGTAACGGGTGCCTCCATCGATCGTTTCCAGGACAGTCGTCATGCGGCGGGCCGGGATCGTGGGGGATCGGCCATGGCCCGCCAAGAACGATCATCGGGTTTTCTCCGGCGGCGGATTTCAGGGCACCGGGCGGGATTCCGCGGCCATCAGGAATGCCTCGGCATCGAGCCAGCAACCCGCCGGCAGGGCGAGCCCACCGTCCGCCGCGGCCGGGCCGTGCAGCGCCTTTTCCCCATTCGGGCCGGCCACGAGATGCCAGCCGGGCAGCAGTTTTCCCCACGAGCGCGGCTTGCGTCCGTGCTGCGGCTCGAAGTTGTCCTTTGACGGCGGCGGATGCGGCATCGACATGGCCACCACCCGGCCGCCGATGGCCAATGCCGGACAATGGAAAAGCCCGGCGCGCTCGACGGGCTTCAGCACCGCCGATTCACCGAAGTCGTGAAACACAATCTCCGAGGTGATCTGGGTGGTTTGGATCGCCTCACGCAATCCGTCGCCGCCAACCCATACCCCGGGATGCAAACCGTCGAACGAGTCGTGTTCCCGCACCGTCACCTTGAACAACTCACAGAACGCCCCGAACAGCGCCGGCAGTTGATCGAGCCATGGATCGCCACGCAGCACCTCGATCGTCGAGTGCCACGGGATCGCGTTGATGCGCCCGATCTGGTGGCCGTTGATCCACGCGCGGCGGCGTTCCTCCCCTTTCAGCGCGCGGAAAACCCCCGCGCGGTGGTGCGGCAGCCGCCTTGTCCAGCGTTCTCCACCGAAGCGCCAGCCGATCGCATCCGCCGACGCACGGAGCATGCCCTCCATCACGCGTTCGACATTCGCCTCCTTCGGTTCAAGCGGCTCGCCGAAGGCGAAAACGAGTTGCCTCACCTCCCTGCGCGGCCACTTGCGGAAAAACCTCCCGCGCTCGAACGAAAACACCGATCCCCACGAGCCGTCGCACCACATCGGCACCAGCGGATGTCCCGCCTTGCGCGCGATCAGCTCGAAGCCGCGCTGCAACGCGCAGATCCCGCCGGTGCGCGTGAGCTGGCCCTCCGGAAACAGACAGATCAAATCCCCGGCCCGCAGCGCGTGAATCACGGTGCGGATCGCCTCCAGCGGCTGGTCGCGGCGGATCGTCACCGTTTCGAAAATCGAGGTGAAAACCCGGATCGCGCGCTTGGCGGTGAAGGCCTCGTCCATCACGAAACGCACCGGCCGCCGGCACGCCGTGGCGATGTAGAACGCGTCGGCAAACGTCACGTGGTTCGGCAGGATCATCACCCCGCCTTTTGCCGGAATGCGTTCCGCGTGGACCGGGCGGATCTGATAGAACACGCGCACCAGCGAGGAACCTAACAGCCGGATGAACTCCGCGGGCAGCAGCCGGATGATCATCACCGAGGCGACGAGGCACAGCACGCCGACGAGCAGCATGTGCGGACGCAGCGCGGTGAGGGCGTCGATGCCGAGCGCCGCGGCGCCGAGTTCCAGGCCGGTGATCACGAGCACCGCCGCGATGCCGGCGAAGCAGTCCTGCAGGTTCACCGCCGCCTGGAGTTCGCCGCGCTTGTCGGCCGGATAACGGTCCTGCATCCAGGCGTTCAGCGGCGCGAGAAAGATCGCCGCGACGAAGGCGAGCAGCCCGAGCACCAGCAGAAACGCGGCGCATGAGGGCGCGGCGGCGGCGGCGCGGAACCACTCCGCCGGATTCGCCGAAACAAACCGCAGGAAAAACTCCTGCGGGGCGATCGGCACCAGCGCCAGAGCGATGGACAAGCCCGCCATCAGCAATCCCGCGAGCGGCACCCAGCCGAGATTCACCGAGCGCCGCAACAGCCACGAGGCGAATCCGAAACCCGCCGCCATGCCCAGCGAGGCGGAAGCCATAAACAGTGATGACAGCGATCCGAAACCCTCCCCGCCATGGCTCAGCACCTTGGCCAGCTTCACCGACCATAGGTTCAGATAGGCCGCGAAACCCCAGAAGAACGCCACGCCGAACGATGCCCAGCGCAAGGGCCTGTCCGACCACAACAGGCGCAGCCCGCCGAAGTGGCTGAACGCCAGTTTCATCGAAAACCGGCCGCCACCCTGCGCGGGCACCGGCGGAATCACCCACGCCATCAGCAGCGCGGGCACCGAGAAAATGGTTAGAACCAACAGCGGCCCCAGCGCGGCCTGCCATGCGGCGTCGCCGCCACCGCCGAGCGCGTGCAGGCGGTCATCGAACACCTTTCCCGCCACGATCTGTCCCGCCAGCATCGCGAGCATCGCCGTCATCTGCTGGATGGCGGTGGCAAAGCCGAGTTTTCCAGACCCCACCAGCTCCTTGTTGATGCCCATCTTCGCCGGACTGAAAAACGCCGACTGCACCGCAAGCCCGAAAAAGCCGCACAAGGCCAGCGGCAGGTTTTTCATCATCAGCGCGCCGCAGATCCACACCAGCACCAGCAACTGCAACACGGCTGATAGAAAAATCACCGTGCGTTTCGAACAACGGTCGCTCAGCCAACCGGCGAGCGGCGCGAACAGCACGAACGGAAGTGAGATCATCAGCCCAGCCACCGACTCGACGGAAAAACCCACCGCGCCACCCAGCGGGATCAGGATGAACTGCGCCATCTTGTCGTTGAAGGCATTCTGCGTCTGCTGGACGATCATGCTCCAGAAGCCCGCCCACTGGCGCTTCGTCGGCTCGAACCAGTCGTTGCCCTCGCTCATCGCGCGGCAGCCTAGCGGGACGCACCCCACCCGCAAGGCGCAAGAAACAGCCCGAAGCGCCAGCCAAGTGGAGTGGCGTTTTCAAAACGCCATCGCTCGCACCGGCGGCTTTCAAGCCGCCCTCGCGCGACATGGCCGCCAGTCGGCAGCCACTCCGGCCGTGCAACAAACCGCCGTGGCACAGCGTAGCTCCGGCCATGAACCTGATTCTCGGAAGACGCGGATTCATGGCCACCGGCGCGGGTGCGCTGGCCTCGTGGATGACCACCGGCGCACAGGCCGCCGAGGCGGGCGCGGGAAAACGCGTCGGACTCATCGGTTGCGGATGGTATGGCAAGTGCGACCTGCTCCGGCTCCTCCAGGTGACTCCCGCCGAAGTCGTCGCCTTGTGCGATGTGGACCGTTCCGCGCGCGAACAGGCTGGAGCCATCGTCGCCAGCCGCCAGGCATCGCGCAAGACGCCGCGCCTTCACAACGACTACCGCGAGATGCTCGGCGAAAAGGATCTCGATCTGGTGATCGTCGGCACGCCCGACCACTGGCACGCGCTCAATGCCATCGCCGCCATGGAGGCCGGCGCGGATCTCTATCTGCAAAAGCCCATCAGCACGGATGTCGCCGAGGGCAGGGCCATCCTCGACACGGCGCGCCGCTTGGGACGCGTCGTGCAGGTGGGCACACAACGCCGCAGCACACCGCACCTGATCGAAGCGAAACGTGACTTCATTGATTCGCGAAAACTCGGCAACGTCGGCCATGTTGAGCTTTTCAGTTATTATCACATGCGGGCCCGTGGCCATCCGCCCGATGAGAACCCGCCGCCGGGACTCGATTGGGACCTGTGGTGCGGCCCCGCGCCCAGGCGCCCGTTCAACAAGGCCATCCATCCGCGCGGCTGGCGCTCGTTCCGCGAATACGGCAACGGCATCATCGGCGACATGTGCATCCACATGCTCGATACCGCCCGCTGGATGCTCGGCCTCGGCTGGCCGCTCCGTTTCACCTCCAGCGGCGGCGCGTTCATCGATCCCAAGTCGATCGCCACCGTGCCGGACACCCAGGTCGCGCTGTTTGAATTCCCCTCTCTAACAGCCGTGTGGACCCACCGCACCTGGGGTTCCACGCCCGACAAGGATTTCCCGTGGGGTGCCATCCTGTATGGCGACAAGGGCACGCTGAAACTCAGCGTCCAGCGCTACGAATTCATCCCGCATGGCAACGGAGCGCCGGTGCGCCGCGAGGTCGCGCTCGAACTCGAACGGTTTCCCGAGGATGCCACCGAGGATCGCCTCGAAAAACACGTCGCCCCGGCCATCCGCGGCCACATGCGCGATTGGCTGCAATGCGTGGAAACCCGCGGCAAACCCGTGGCCGACATCGAACAAGGCCATATCTCCAGCGCCTCCTGCATCCTCGCCAATCTCGCCGACGATCTCGACCGCACCCTGCGCTGGGATCCGCTCGTCCATCAGGTCTCCGGCGATGACGAGGCAAACCGCAAACTCGCCCGCGCCTACCGCGCGCCGTGGAAACACCCCGCCGCGTGAAAAGGCCGGACGGATCGCGCGGATCCGCCCGGCCTTGGCAAACACGGTTCCGGAAACCGGATCAGGGAGCCGCCGCTCCAATCTGATAGATCGTGGTGGTGCCGCTCACCTCATTCGCCACGACGAGCAGCGGCTTGCCATTCGGACTGCGGTGGGCGGGCACGAAGTCGAGGCCTTCGGGACCGAGGTCGCCGGCGGCGGCGACATTCCCAAGATTGTCGCCATCAAACTCGACCGAGAAATCGCGGTTGAGGCCGAAGCCGGACATCGAGACGGCGCGCGGATCGGTGATGTCGCACACCAGGATGCCGCTGAAGCGCTCCAGGCCCACAAACGCATAGGTCCGTCCGTCGATCACCCCGAGCTCGATCGCCTCCGGCTCGGCTCCCTTGTTGTCCGAGCGGCTGTCGATGCTGCCGCTTTCATCATGCGCGCAGTTGAAGTCGTCCGGGAAATTCTCCGCCAGATAGGTTTCGATCATCGAACCGCTGTCGAAGACCAGCTTGCCGTTTTCATCGAAGATCGAAAACGAACGGGTGCCGAAACTGAAGAGCTGGTCGTAGTCGCCGTCGCTGTCGAGATCGCCTTCGGTGGTCACCACGTTCAGGCGGCCGAGATTGGCGCTTTTCTTCAGCTCAACGGCGAGCGGAAAGGCGCTCGGGTCGAGATTCCGGCTGCCGGCGCGGGCCTCGTCGATGTAGTCGCCCCAATCGCGGGCGTCGCCCTCGTTGGCGGTGACGAAGTAGGTGCTGCGTTTGCCTTTCGCCTCGTCCACCGTGTAGGCGGCGATGCCGTCCGGCATGAACAGTCCGCGCACCGGCCAGTTGGCGATGCGGATCATGTTGTCGCGATCCGAGGCATCGATGGCGTTTCCAAGTTCCGCGTGGTTGATCGAGCCGAGCGGGAAAACCGAAACAAGCCGGCGCTTGAAGATATCAATTTTGGCCACCGCGTTGTTCTCCTGGCAGGTGACATAGGCGAAGTGGCCCTGAATGGCGACGAACTCGGGCTCCATGTCCTGCGCGACGGTGGTGCCCTCCGGTCCGGTGATGCGCACCCCGGGAACATCGGCCGGAGTGAGGTGCGTGAAGGTCACCTCGCGGTGGAGGCGGCGGCGGCCAACGATGTCGATGATCGAGACCGACCCCTCGGGATCGAACGCATAGTCCTCGGTGGGTTCACCCTCGTTGGCGACCACCAGTTTTGAGCCGTCCGAGTTGTAGGTGAGCATGTCCGGCAGATGGCCGACCTTCAGCGAACCGGTGGGCGCACCGTCCTTGGTGAAGAACAACACGCTGCCGCGCTCGCTCTTGTTTTCCGCGCCGACGGCCACCGCGATCTCGTTTTGCGCGGCGTTCGGATTCACATCCACGCTGTTCGGATTGCCGAACGCGGAGAGATCGATCGACTTCAGGAATGCCGGCGCGGCGGGATTCGCGGCATCGAAGATATCAATCGCATCGGTCGCGCCGTTCACCACGAACATGCGCTTGGTGACGGGGTCGAACTTGACGATCTCGGCGGCGGACGCGTCGAAGAGGTCCGCGGCGTCGCCATTGCGGACAGTGGAGATCGGGGTGAGGCCCAGGGACTGCGCGAAGAGCGGAGCGTGGGCAAGCGCTGAGGCAAGCAGGATGACGGGGGATTTCATGTCGGATGTGCGGGTTGGTTTCGGCTTCGTCCGCGGCGCCATGCCGAGGCGTGAACCGCCTCCCAACATGTCGATGCCGCCCTCGTGCCGAAGCAGCGAATTGTTCCGAAATCGTCACCGCCAGAACCCGGCGCAACGCCGTTGCGATCTCCCGCCCACTTTGGACTGCGGCGGACACCGCCGCTTTTGCCACGGAACCAGCCACAACCCAGCCAGAAACCGACGATTCTGCGCCATCCAGGCCGGAGATCGGAATGCAGAGATCGGAGAACAGAGAACGCAACTCACCCGCATTCCGCTCCCATCTCTTTTATTCAAAAATCCACAATCCTCATTCGTCAATCGTCACTCCAACCGCCCGCCGGCTGTCCGGAGTTCACGGTTCGCCGTGCCGCTGAAGGAAGAAACCAGCGATGAGGGTTGAATCGCACGGATTGAAGAGCGTTTTGATCATTCGATATTCGATCAAACCATTGGAATCCCATGGTAGGGCGAACCGGCCCGGTGAGCCGTGGATCCCGCCTCCGGCGGCCAACTCGGCTCCGCGAGGCCGCGTCGCCCTACC
>Ga0315903_10002175_pt1 | contig 29302 bp, 26 predicted proteins | sample LakEriMetagenome_7_FD_203524 | JGI IMG/M metagenome (GOLD analysis project Ga0315903, IMG submission 203524) | Freshwater fungal communities from buoy surface, Lake Erie, Ohio, United States - Buoy 2 MA119 | ecosystem: Environmental > Aquatic > Freshwater > Lake | place: USA: Lake Erie, Ohio... | reverse complement strand
CCCTCGGGAATGGCGACATCCGCACCGCCAATGCCGCTGACCTTACCATTGGCGAAAAAGACTACCCCATTTTCGATACGCCCGCCTTCGCCATCAAAGATGGTGACGTTGCGTATCGCTGTCGCAACACCGGGATAGGCCTTGTACGTCGACGGATAAGGGTTTTTGTCAAACGTGCGCAGCTTTTCTAACGGCACAGCCGAGGCGCTTTGGGGCGCCTCGCTGGTGTTCGTACAGGCTGCCAACGCCAGCGGAGCGGCCAGGATCGACCAACGCAAATTGCTCTTCATATGCTTATGCTGCCTTTTCTTCTGCAGTGTCTTCGTCCTTAAGCGTGTCAAGGTGCATCAGGCGCTTCACCAGAGGTGATACCAGCAGCACGACCACCCCGATGGCAATGGTGATGTAACCGATCTGTTCATAGACGTTGATCAGGCCCTCACGTGTCATTGCACCATCATGACCGCCCGTTGCAGCGCCGATGACGCCAGCAAGGAAGTTGCCGCCCGCAGTGGCAAAGAACCAAGCCCCCATGATCAGCGACGCCATGGTCGCCGGTGCAAGCCGGTTCATTGCCGATAGCCCGACTGGCGAGAGGCAAAGCTCTGCAGTGGTGGCGAATAGGTAAAAGGCAAAGATGAACAACACCGGCACCAGAGTATCGGAACCAACGCTGTTCGCACCCCAGACCAGAACAAGGTTCGCAAAGCCAATCTGCGCCAGCGCGATACCGAATTTGGCAGGGGTCGAAGGCTCAAGTCCGCGGCGGCCGAGCCACACCCAAAGGCCCGCAAAGATTGGACCCAGCAGGATAATGTAGATTGGGTTAATCGACTGGAAGATCGACGCAGGCACGCCCTGACGATCAACAAAGCGGTCGGTGAACAGGTTCATGCTACCACCCGCCTGTTCGAACAGCGCCCAAAACAGGGGCTGCAACGCCAACAGGAAGAGGATGGCATAGATGCGGTGGCGCGCCTCTACATCTAGCTTGAACGACTGTAGCAGCACATAGCCGAGCAACAGCACGCCAAGGCCAAGAAGCAACCAGCCATAAAAGCCCTGATACTGGATCAGTAGCCAGATACCGGCAACAGCAGCAAGGCCGATGCCATAAATGCCATATTCGGTCGACTTGGTCATAGGAGCCGGTGCTTCGCCGCGGCCCATAAGCAAAGGCTTGCCGAACACAAACACGATCAGGCCCAGCAACATACCGAGGCCAGCTGCGCCAAAGCCATAAGACCAGCCATAGGTTTCACCAAGATAACCAGCAAAGATTGTACCGATCGCAGCGCCCACGTTAATGCCCATGTAGAAAATGGTATAGGCACCGTCACGACGCACATCAGTGCGCGGATAGAGTTGGCCAACAATCACGGAGATATTGGCCTTAAGGAAGCCCGAGCCGACAATGATGAAGGCCAAAGCCAGCCAGAATATGTTTATCGCGGGATCCGCCTGTTTCACCAATGGGTCGGTAACGCCCGCCAAACCTTCAAATGCCATCAAGACATGACCGAAGGTCAGCAGGACCGCACCGAATGCCACCGCCTTACGCTGGCCTAGATACCGGTCAGCAAGCCACCCACCGAGAACCGGCGTGATGTAAACAAGGCTGGTATAAGCGCCATAGATCAGGTTCGATTGACCGTCGGAAAAGAGCCAGTGCTTTGTAAGATATAGGATAAGCAGGGCACGCATCCCATAATAGGAAAAACGCTCCCACATCTCTGCAAAAAAGAGGACATAGAGACCACGCGGGTGGCCGGCAAACTCAGGCTCCTTGCGCGTCGCGATATATGCCCCGCCAAGCAGAAAGAAACCCAGAACCGCAGCTGCAATCGCTGTGATCCAATCCTGCTCCTGCCAAAGCGCAATGTCTTTTAGCCCCATTTGCAATCCCCTCGATAATCTTAAAGTGGACGGTCTTCGCCGCCTGTTTCTCTGTTGCGTCATCTAACTGAAAAATCGGGTCTGTGAAGAATTTTGTTGCGCTTGTTACAGCTTTTCGACGAACAGCAGGGTTATGTTCAACGATCTTTCCTCTGTTACCACCTATCTGGAAACCCGCCGCTCTGGCAAACCACGCGACATGATCGCCCCCGGTCCCGATGGCGCAAAACTGGACCTGATCCTAAGAACTGCCATGCGCACACCCGACCATGGCAAATTATTCCCGTGGCGCTTTATTGAGATTACCGATCGCTCCGCCTTTGCCGATGTGTTGAAAAAGGCATTCTGCGATGCCAACCCGGATGCCCGCCCAGTGCAAATCGAAGCGGCGATTGCCCCAGCGCATATGGCCCCTACCCTCATCTTGTTGCTGTTTGCACCTCAACCAAGCTTGAAAATTCCGTTATGGGAACAGGAGATGAGCGTGGGCGCTGTGGGTATGAATTTACTGCACGCGGCGCATGCCCACGGCTTTGTCGGTAGCTGGATCACAGGCTGGGCAAGCTACGACCCGATTATGCAAGCCGCCATTTGTCAGGGCGATGAGAAAATAGCAGGCCTATTCTTCATAGGCACGCCAGCGCTCGCGCTTGAAGAACGCCCACGCCCCGTGCCAAGCGACATCATCCGTCAATGGCCATGACTATATAGATTTACCCATGCTTGACGCGCCATACTGTATTATGGCAGTAAGCATGTGATGAAAAATGACGTAAAACCGGTCTATCTTAAATTACGTGACGTGATCGCTGCGGCTATCCTTGACGGCAAATATAAAGAGGGCGAAATGCTCCCCTCCGTGCGGGCATTTGCCGCAATTCAGGGCGCAAATCCGCTGACCGTAGCCAAGGCTTATCAGCTATTTCAGGACAGTGGCTTGGTTGATGTCAAGCGCGGTGTGGGTTTGTTTGTAGCCCGTGGCGCAACTGCAAAGCTGCGGAGTTTTGAGCGTGACAATTTCGTCGAGAATGTCTGGCCCGACGTAAAGGCACAAATGCAGCGCGCCGGCATTGATCCTGCAGAGTTGCTCGCACTGTCTTAGGGTCGATTGGCTTTAGGCCAGCTGATCGAAATTGAATGGCGACATACCTCTTTCGCGATCATTAAATACCAGAACTCGCCCAGTGGGCGGCGCACTTCTTTGGGGGCATTCTGGTCGCGTACAGGCCGAACAGCCAAGCCCGATGGCCGTCGCCGTGCCATTTTTTAGGTCCATACCACGGGCATAAGCCAACGGTGTGGCGAGTTTTGCGTCCAAACCAAGGCAAATCGCGAACTCCGCCTCAATGCCGCCGATCACCGCGGTTTGCGGGTGCACTGCGCGTGACAATGTGAACCAGCGACTCCCGTCCTCTAATTCCACAAGATGCGGCAGCAGCGTTCCGGGCCGCGCAAATACATTATGCACATGCCATAAGGGACAACGCCGATCGGTCGCAACCAAGGGCGACCCGCTTGCGCCAGCATAGCGTTTACTGCTTTGTCCTGCCTTATCAATGCGTAGCATAAAAAAGGGCAGCCCGCGTTGTCCGACACGCTGCAACGTTGTTAGGCGGTGGGCAATCTGTTCAAAGCCTGCGCCAAAGCGTCGCTGCAAAAGCATGATGTCATAACCAGTTGCTTCGCACGCACGCAGGAAACGCGCATAAGGCATCATAACCGCAGCCGCGAAATAGCTGCTCAAATGGCGGCGATAGAGCCTTTCGGCAGCTCGCTCTGTAAAGGATGCTCCAACAACAAGCGCATCAATCTCCGCCTTGGCCTCCAACATGCCAAGCTGCAACGCTGCGGCAAAGGTACGGCTTGCGGGGTCGAGAAGCTCGGACAATTGCAGCTGCCGTGCGTGTAGGTCCAAGCGGCGGAGCCTATCGGGCATGACATCAAACGGTAGTATACGTATCGAAAGCTGATGTTTGACGCGCAGCCGTTCGGTAATCGCGCCATAGAGGTCCGCGTTGGCGAGTCGCAATTCATCAGCAAGGGTTTCGGCCTGCGAATCCAAATCAGCAAAATGGTTGCGCCAACGTTCAATCTCGCGCCGCGCCGATGCAATAGCTTCAGGCTCAATCTGTGCGCCGCCGGCTGCTGTATTGGCCCCACCGTGCGAGCCGCCCGACAGGCGGTCAAATGCCCGCGCAAACGCCTCAGCGGCATCCGGGCTGGCGGCGATCCATTCTTCGACTTGTGCGCGGTCAACCGCCAAATCAGCAAACATCGGATCGCTTAACCGGCGCCGGATAGCGTCAACGCCGCCTCCGGGCGTCGTTCCAGTCAACGTGCGCGGGTCAAAGTCATAGGACTGCGCTAGTTTCAACAACAAGGTCGCAGTCAACGGCCGTTGATTGCGTTCAATAAGGTTAAGATAGGACGGCGATATCGCAAGCGTCTCGGCCATTATCCCTTGGGTCAGACCATAAGCGCGGCGGATCCTGCGCACAGCATGTCCTGCAAATAGTTTTTCTTCGGCCATCGCGCCCTTGTCAATAATATTACAACATTACAAACAATCGATAGAGTTTTACGACGATAACACAACAAATATTACAAAATTGATTCGGCTTTTTCGCGCGAGCGGCGGAATAATTGGGAAATAGAACCCTACGAACGAAGGATTAGAACATGTCATATCAGACACTGATAGCCACAAACAGCGCGCAAATTGCCGCGCATAAAGGTACGTGGGATTCCATCAGCGCAGAATCTGTCGCGCGCATGCAGTTGCAAAATCGTTTTCAAACTGGTCTCGATATTGCCCGCTATACCGCGAAGATCATGCGCGAAGACATGGCTGCTTATGACGCCGATCCAGCGCAATACACGCAGTCGCTCGGTTGCTGGCACGGGTTTATCGCGCAGCAAAAAATCATTTCTATCAAGAAGCATTTTGGCACCACCAAGAAACGCTATCTATATCTGTCGGGTTGGATGATCGCCGCATTGCGGAGCGAATTTGGCCCCCTGCCCGACCAATCTATGCATGAAAAGACAAGCGTTCCTGCGCTCATCGAGGAGCTCTACACATTCTTACGTCAAGCCGACAGCCGTGAGCTTAACATCTTGTACCGCGATCTCGACGACGCGCGCGAAAAGAACGATACAGCGCGCGCCGCCGCCATCATGGACAAGATCGAAAACCATGAAACCCATGTCGTTCCGATCATCGCGGACATCGACGCTGGGTTCGGCAATGCAGAAGCCACATATTTGCTGGCAAAGAAGATGATTGAAGCTGGCGCTTGCGCGCTCCAGATCGAAAACCAAGTGTCTGACGAAAAGCAGTGCGGACACCAAGACGGCAAAGTTACCGTGCCACATGAGGATTTCCTTCAGAAGATACGCGCTTGCCGATACGCCTTCCTTGAACTTGGCGTTCCGGAAGGCATCATCGTTGCCCGCACAGACTCGCTTGGCGCTGGCCTGACCAAGCAGATTGCGGTGTCTACCGCTGCTGGTGACTTGGGTGATTTGTACAACAGCTTCCTCGATTGTGAAGAAATCGACCCAGCAACGGCGCAAAATGGAGATGTCATTTTGAACCGCAATGGAAAGTTGCTGCGTCCAAAGCGTTTGCCATCCAACCTGTTCCAATTCCGCTCTGGCACGGGCGAAGACCGTTGCGTGCTTGACTGCATCACGTCGCTCCAAAATGGCGCCGACTTAATCTGGATCGAAACCGAAAAGCCGCACATCGAACAGATTGCCGGTATGGTTGACCGCATCCGTGAGGTCGTTCCCAATGCAAAGCTCGCATATAACAACTCACCTAGCTTCAATTGGACTTTGAACTTCCGCCAGCAAGTGTTTGATGCATGGTCCGCCGAAGGCCAGGACGTTTCAGCATATGACCGCGCAAACCTCATGAGCGCAAGCTATGACGAAACGCCACTTGGTATAGAAGCCGATGTCCGCATTCAGAATTTCCAGCGTGATTCCGCAAAGCGTGCAGGTATTTTCCATCACCTCATAACGCTGCCAACTTACCACACGGCGGCACTGAGCACTGATAATCTCGCAAAGGATTATTTCGGCGAAATGGGCATGCTTGGTTATGTTGCGGGCGTTCAACGCAAGGAAATCCGTCAGGGCATCGCCTGCGTCAAGCACCAGAATATGTCCGGTTCCGACATCGGTGACGATCATAAGGAATATTTTGCCGGTGAAGCCGCTTTGAAGGCGGGCGGCAAAGACAATACGATGAACCAATTTAACCACGCCGCATAAGGAGCGATTGATATGGGCGAACCAGCACGCGCACGCGCTGTCCTTTCGACTGAGGACCTCACGCTCCTACGGCAGGCATTGCTGCATTATCTTGAAGTCATTCAGGACAAGCCTGAATCGGTCAAATTCGCGCGGCTGTATCACCGCCTTGGCAGCGCCGGCGGCAAATAAGCCCGCTTATTTACTAGAGTTTTCCTGGGGAGGAAAAGCAACTGACCGCCGGCAGCAATGTCGGCGGTTTTTTTTGATCCCTAAGCGCTAAATGTTCGCCGCTATTGCGCTGTCCACCCGCCATCAACCGAGAGATTTGTGCCCGTAATCGCACTCGCCTCTTCCCGGCACAAAAACACCGCAAGCGCAGCCAATTGCTCCACCTGCACAAATTTTTTCTGCGGCTGATTGGCCAGCAGCACATCGTTAATCACTTGGTCCCGTGTTAGCCCGCGTGCTTTCATCGTATCGGGGATTTGGTTTTCGACCAACGATGTCCAGACATAGCCCGGGCAGATATTGTTCACCGTAATACCTTGCGTAGCCACTTCAAGCGCGACCGTTTTGGTAAAGCCGGAAAGCCCATGTTTTGCGGCATTATAGGCCGATTTAAAGGGCGATGCGACAAGGCTGTGCATCGACCCAGTGTTAATGATGCGGCCCCATCCTTTAGCCTTCATCGCAGGCAAGGCGGCCTTGGTCGTGTGGAATGCGGAGGACAGGATGATCGACAGGATCGCGTCCCATTTGTCGTCCGGAAACTCGTCCACCGGCGCAACATGCTGAATTCCAGCGTTATTGATCAAAATATCAGGCGATCCCAATAGGTTAGTGCATTCAGAGACCATAGCCCGGATGCTGTCGGGTACAGACATGTCGGCCGCGGAATAATGCGCCTTTCCGCCGCTCACCTTGCTGAGTTCGGCAACATAGCTTTGTATCAGGTCGGCATCGCCGAAACCGTTTATCATCACATTTGCACCCTGCGCGGCTAAGGCACGGGCATAGCCCAATCCGATACCGGAAGTTGAACCTGTGATGAGTGCTGTCTTGCCTTTGAGGAACATATGCGCATGCCTTTACATTTAGGATGACGTTATCTTGCGCAATGCTCGGCTAAACGCAATGTTCCATCTGGATAATATGCAGCGGCACAACCAAGGACCGGATGCCGTGCAAGCGCAAAATCCAAATAGATGCAATTATGTGCAAGGTCTGTCATAAGCCCAAAATGCGTTTACAAGATTGTCACAATGTCACCGATTTTCGCCGTCTAGCAAAATCGCGCCTGCCTTCACCTATCTTCAACTATATCGATGGCGCTGCCGACGATGAACGCACCAAGAACCGCAACACGTCGGCATTTGACGATTGCGATCTGGTGCCAAATATCTTGGCGGGCGTTTCAGAGATCGACATGGACGTGACCGTCATGGGGCAGCGGATTGATATGCCGCTGATGTTGTCCCCCACCGCGTTGCAGCGCCTGTTCCATTGGCAAGGCGAGCGCGCTGTCGCGTCGGTCGCGCAGCAACATAACACTTGGTTTGGCATCTCCTCACTCGCCACCGTCAGCATTGAGGAAATCGGCGCGACCATCAAAACGCCAAAAATGTTCCAACTCTATATCCACAAGGATAAAGGGTTGAACGCGTCGATGATCGAACGCTGCAAAGCGGCGAAGTTTGATGCCATCGCGCTAACGGTCGATACCATCGTTTCGGGAAATCGCGAACGATGCCTACGCAGCGGATTTACCTCACCGCCACGGTTCACGCCTGCATCAGTGATGAGCTACGCCATCCACCCTAAATGGGCACTGAATTATATGTTCCGCGAGAAATTTGCGTTGCCCAATTTGCAGACGCATGTCGATGCTGGGACTAACGTTGCGGTATCGGTGGCCGAATATTTCAATACCATGCTCGACACGTCGATGGACTGGAAAATGGCCGAAAAGGTCCGTTCAGATTGGGGTGGTGAATTTTGCCTGAAAGGGATCATGTCTGTTGACGATGCGAAACGCGCGGTCGACATTGGTGCCACCGCGATCATGGTGTCCAACCATGGTGGGCGGCAATTGGACGGGTCGCGTTCGCCCTTTGATCAAATAGCCGAAATCGCCGATGCCGTGGGCGGCAAAATTGATATCATTTGTGACGGCGGCGTGCAGCGTGGAAGCCATGTATTGAAGGCACTTGCCGCGGGTGCCACCGCTTGCTCAGGCGGGCGGCTCTATCTATATGCCCTGGCGGCGGCGGGCCAACCCGGCGTGGAACGCATCGTCGGTAAATTACGGGACGAAATTGCGCGGGACATGCGGCTAATGGGTGTGAAGTCACCGGCGCAACTAAATCGGTCAATGCTGCGCTGGCGCTAACTTATCAAAAACCAGATAGCGATTGCCGCCAACAAAACCGCAAAGACGCGGCGGACAATCCGCGTCCTGTTCCCAGTGGATATCCATCCATGCGCCTGCGCCGCTAGCGCGACGATAACAAGATGGACGAAAGTCGCAATCGCGACATAGCTTGCAGACAGTAAAGCCGTTTGCGGCGTAACGGGCGCATTTTGCATTATATAGGCTGGTAGGACGGTTATAAAGAAAACAGCTGCCTTTGGGTTCAACACATTCAACAACAGCCCATGCCGAAACCATGCGCCGAGCGCTTTATTGCTTATACTATCCGATATGGGTTTATCTTTGCCCGCCCATGTTGTCCACGCCAGCCACAGTAAATAACCGACGCCGGCATAGCGCAACAGACTGAATAGCGCTGGAGAACGCGTCGCCAGCTCCGCCAACCCAATCGCCGATGCCGCAGCCAATATCGCGAGGCCAAGCGCAATCCCGGCTACTGCCGCAAATCCAGACCTTTTGCCTTCGCTCGCACTGGTCAACGCCAACCACGCCATATTGGGACCGGGGGTAAGCTCGATCAGCATTGTCATCACAAGGAAAGGCATGAAAAGTTCTGTCATCACACCAACGCATATCGCACGGTACGAAGACATAGTCGATTGCACTTGGCTTTAGACCGATAAGCCACCATCTAAGCTTCATGACATCCTTCTCTTTCCTTGATCTGGTGCCTGTTGTCGAAGGTGGGTCTGTCGCAACCGCGCTCGCCAATGCGGCTGATCTTGCGGCGCATGCCGAAAGTCTTGGTTTCACGCGCTATTGGGTCGCGGAACATCATGGCATGCGCGGCATTGCCAGCGCCGCCACCAGCGTCGTCATCGGACATATTGCCGCCGCAACGCAGACCATCCGCGTTGGCTCTGGCGGCATCATGTTGCCCAACCATGCGCCTTTAGTGATCGCGGAACAGTTTGGCACATTGGACGCGCTCTATCCGGGGCGGATTGATCTGGGGCTTGGCCGTGCCCCCGGGAGCGATCAGCGCGTTGCTGCCGCGATCCGGCGAACGCTCGACAGCGATCCCAACGCATTCCCACGCGATGTGATGGAATTGCAAAGCTATTTCGCCGATGATGGCCAAACCGGCATCGTCGCTACGCCCGGAGCAGGCGCACAGTTGCAACTCTACATCTTGGGCAGTAGCCTGTATGGCGCGCAGGTGGCCGCTGCTTTGGGTCTGCCCTTCGCCTTTGCCAGCCATTTTGCGCCACAAATGTTAGATGAGGCGCTGCACATCTACCGCAGCCATTTCCGCCCAAGCGCCGTGCTTGATGCGCCGCACGCGATGGCCGCGTTCAACATCATCGCTGCCGATACCGATGCGGAAGCGGAGTTTTTGGCAAGTTCATTGATGCAAAGCTTTGTCGCCCTGCGCACGGGTAACCCCCGCCAATTGCCACCACCCGTCGAAGGCTATGTCGCCTCTCTGCCCCCGCATTTTGCATCTGCGCTCAATGATGTCTTGTCCGCCAGCGCCATTGGTGCAGCGGACACGGTCACATCGGCGGTGCAGGCGTTTCAGGCGCGGACGCAGGCCGACGAAATCATCGTTGCTTGTTCTGTTTTCGACCATGAAAAGCGCAAGCGGAGTTTGGAGATTACGGCGGAGGTTTTTGCGCGGCTTTAATAGGATGCGTTAACAAAGATTTGCTGCTCAAGTGAGAGCCTTCACAACGTGATAGGCACCAGCCTGCGCTGGAGCGACGTAGCGTTTATCTAAAGGGTAATAAATTTAAACCCACCGTCGCCCCAGCGTAGGCTGGGGCCTATGACGCCTGTCGGTTTAAACAGCCACGCGACGCGCTACCCTGATACACGGTATAGGCCCCCGCCTTCGCTGGGGCGACCTATCTTCAATAGTTACGGCTATCTTAGACTCAATACACCCGCGGCTTCGGCTTAATATACTCGACATCATCGGTCAGCGTGTAATCATGCACCGGGCGGTAGTCGATTTTGACCTTACCGCCGGAGCCGCCCCAACCGTCAAACCAGGAAGCGGTGTGCTTCATCCAGTTGGCATCATCGCGCTCGGGGAAATCTTCGTGGGCATGGGCACCGCGGCTTTCCTTACGGTTGTTTGCGCTTTCGATCGTGCAGACTGCTTGTGCCATAAGGTTATCTAGCTCAAGCGTTTCAATGAGGTCCGTATTCCAGATCAAGCTACGGTCGGTCACATGGACGTCGGCGAGGCGCTTGTTGACCTTCTGCATTTCGACGACGCCTTCTTCCAACAAGGCGGTGTCGCGGAAGACGGCAGCATGCTTTTGCATTGTCCGCTGCATTTGCAAACGGATGTCGGCAGTCGGCGATCCGCCCTTTGCATTGCGGAACTTGTCGACGCGGGCCAGTGCAAGGTCTGTAGCGTCCGCTGGCAATGCCTTATGCGGCGCGCCTGGGGTCAGCGTCGATTTCAAATGCAAGCCTGTGGCACGGCCGAATACGACAAGGTCGATCAAGGAGTTGGAACCCAAACGGTTTGCGCCATGTACCGAAACGCAGGCCGCTTCGCCAACGGCATAGAGGCCCTGAACGATCACTTCGGGATCATTGCCGACCTTATTCACGACCTGGCCATGATAATTGCAGGGAATACCGCCCATATTATAGTGGACCGTTGGCGTCACAGGCAAAGGTTGGCGGGTTAGGTCGACGCCAGCAAAAATCTTACCGCTTTCGGTGATGCCGGGCAAACGCTGCGCCAATACCGCAGGGTCGATATGGTCGAGGTGCAGGTAGATATGGTCCTTATGTTCGCCAACGCCGCGCCCTTCGCGCATTTCAAGCGCCATCGAACGGCTGACAACGTCGCGTGACGCCAAATCCTTCGCCGATGGGGCATAACGCTCCATAAAGCGTTCACCTTCACTATTGGTCAGATAACCACCCTCGCCGCGTGCGCCTTCGGTGATGAGAACGCCAGCGCCGTAGATACCTGTTGGGTGGAACTGGACAAATTCCATATCTTGCAATGGCAGGCCAGCACGCAAGACCATGCCGCCGCCATCGCCGGTGCAGGTATGCGCCGAAGTTGCCGAGAAATAGGCGCGGCCATAGCCGCCGGTTGCCAGCACAACAGCGTGGCTCTTAAACCGGTGGATGCTACCATCTTCCATGCACATGGCGATAACGCCACGGCATTCGCCATTTTCCATGATCAGGTCGAGCGCGAAATATTCAATGAAGAAGTCCGCGTCATATTTCAGGCTCTGTTGATACAAAGCATGTAACATGGCGTGACCGGTGCGGTCGGCGGCGGCAGCGGTCCGCTGAACGGGGGGGCCTTCGCCCATATTCTGCATATGGCCGCCAAAGGGCCGTTGATAGATGGTGCCATCGGCGTTGCGCGAGAATGGCACGCCCGCATGCTCAAGCTCATAAACCGCTGCAGGCGCCTCACGGACCATATATTCGATAGCATCTTGGTCGCCGAGCCAATCGGAGCCCTTAACCGTGTCATACATGTGCCAGGTCCAATGGTCTGGCGAGTTATTACCCAGCGATGCCGCAATCCCGCCCTGCGCCGCCACCGTATGCGAACGCGTTGGGAAGACTTTGGTAATGCATGCTGTTTTCAATCCAGCTTCCGCGCTGCCCATAGTGGCGCGCAGACCCGACCCGCCAGCGCCGACGACGACGGTGTCATATGTGTGGTCGATAATCTTATAAGCGTCTGACATCAGGCGGGAGCTCCGGTAAATGCGAGTTTTGCGACAACGAAAATGCCGAATACGGCGCTGGCGATGACGTAAAAGTTAAGGAGTGTCATGGCCGCGAACTTCAGGCCATCATCATGCACATAATCTTCGATCAGCACCTGCAGGCCGAGACGCGCATGCGCGAAGATATTGGCGATCATCAAGATCATTGGCACCGCAACCAATGGCTGCGCCAACCATTGCGCGAGCGCCGCATGGTCAAAACTTGGGATCATCAATAATGAGGCTACGAACCAAGTGGTCAGCAATATATTGCCAATCGCGGTCAAACGCTGCTTCAGCCAATGTTCGCCGCCATGTTTGGCCGAGCCCAGGCCGCGCACGCGACCGATATTTGTTCTACTGTCCATCACAATACTCCCTGAAAGCGCGATGCCACAATCAGGGCGACCAATGCAGTTGCAAAAATGGCTGCGACAAATGCAACCGATGCCCACAGGCGGTTGGTTTTCAATTCATAGCCTGCGCCAATATCAAGCACGAGGTGGCGAAGGCCTGAGGCCAGATGCTGAAAGAAGCTGAAAGTCACGGCCAAGGCCACAAGGCGGAAGAACCAGTTGCTGGCGACTTGCAAGGTCGTTCCATCGGCACCTGCAGACACGACATATGTTTGGAACGTGGCATAGCTTTCTGTTCCACCGCCAATTGCTGACAGCCACCACAATAAAGTCATCATTCCAGCAGTCGCGAGCACAAAGCCTGTTGCGCGGTGGAAGATCGAAATGGCCATCTGCGGCGACCAACGATACACCTGTAAATGCGGTGATAGTGGTCGGTTGGAGTTTTTCGCCATGTTTTCAGCGTCCTTCAAAATTGCTAGCAGTCGACGTTGCGACGCTCTTTAATCGATTAATGCTGTCGTGCAAGACCTGCGCAATGCGAAACGCGCAACCCACTGACCGATTTCTTCAATAACTTTGGTTGAACTTTCGCCTGCGCTGTGAAAAGCAGAGCCGATGAAAACGCATATTCTTATCACCGGTGCATCGCGCGGCATTGGCGCAGCAATCGCCGCAAGCTTTGACCCTGCCACAACGAAGGTAGTTGCCTTGTCCAGCAAGGTTGGCGACTTGAATGACTCCGCTGTTCCCGCGTTGCTGTGGGCACAGGCGCTTGAGGGTTTGGACGGCCGTATTGATGTTCTCATCAACAATGCCGGCGTCTTCGAAGAAAATCCCATTTCACGACCCGACGAGGCATGGCTGGAAAGCTGGAACCGCACGATGCAGATCAACCTGACCGCCAGCGCTGACTTGTGCCGCCGCGCGGTGCTGCATTGGCAAGTCACTGGCGCATCGGGCCGTATCGTCAACATCGCGAGCCGCGCCGCATATCGCGGCGATAGCCCTGCCCATTGGCATTATGCCGCATCAAAGGCGGGCATGGTCGCGATGACCAAAACCATCGCGCGGGCTTATGCCAAAGAGGGTATTTATGCTTTCGCCATTTGCCCCGGATTTACAATGACAGGCATGGCCGAAGATTATCTGGAAAGCCGCGGCGGCGATAAATTATTGGCGGACATCCCCTTAGGCAAAGTTGCCGACCCTGAAGAAGTCGCGGTTATGGTGAAGTTCTGCGCGTTGGATGCCCCACCATCAATGACCGGCGCGGTACTCGACGTAAATGGTGCAAGCTATGTCCGGTGATTGGAAAGTCCAATTTCCCTGCACCCGTGCAGAGGCGGAGGCCATACATGAAGACGATGAATGGCTGGCGTCGCTCGACCCCATGCCCTCTATCGTAGCAGACGAAATAGAGGCCTTTAACGACGAAAAATGGCAATTAAATGCCTATTTCGCGGGCAAACCCAGCAAGGCTGTTATTAAGACCATTAAAAACCGCCTTGGCAGCGCGGCAAAGGCAAAGCCAGTCCTCGAAAAGCTCCCCAACGCCGACTGGGTCGTGATAAGCCAACAAGGTTTAAACCCCGTCCATGCGGGCCGTTTTTATGTGCACACCAGTTCTAACAAGGGGACCGTGCCCGAAGGCGCGACGCCATTTCTGATTGAGGCAAGCCGCGCCTTTGGCACGGGCGGTCATGAAACCACTAGCGGTTGCCTGATGATGCTCGACAGCATGAAACGCCTCGGCAAACGGTTCGACGTTATTGCCGATATTGGTACGGGCACGGGCTTGCTTGCTTTTGCCGCACATAGCCTTTGGCCAAGGGCCTATTTGACGGCGTCGGACATTGATCCAGTCAGCGTCGATGTCACCGCAGATAATGCGCGCGTCAATAACGTGCCCTGCGGCGTCTCTCAGGGGCAACTCGCGCTTTGCGCAGCGGAGGGCACCGCGCACCCACTTATCACCTCACGGGCCCCCTACGACCTTGTGACGGCCAATATTTTGGCTGGCCCTCTGATTGAACTTGCACCCTCCATTGCTCAGATAATGGACGATGGTGGCGCGCTGATATTGGCGGGGCTCTTGAATACGCAGGCAGAAGCGGTGTTACGTGCTTATCGGCGGCAGGGTTTCCGGCTCGAAAAGCGCGTTGATTGCGGTGACTGGCCGTGCCTATGGCTAGTGAAGCGGCGCGCTTATGGTTGGAAACGTCCCGTAAGGGCCAGTGGCCGCACCAGCCAACCACCCGGGGATTTTGGAACATGGTAGAAAAGCGGCATTAGGCGCTCTGGACGATATTTGCCCATTCGGCTTCATCAATAACCTGAATACCAAGTGCAGTGGCCTGTTTCAGCTTTGAACCAGCACCAGGACCCGCGACCACAAGATCCGTTTTTGCACTCACTGAACCAGCGGCTTTTGCGCCCAGCGCTTCAGCCTGCGCCTTGGCTTCATCGCGGCTCATCGTTTCCAGTTTTCCAGTGAAGACAATCGTTTTGCCCGTCCACGCGCTTTCGCGGATGTTGGAGACATATACGGGCGGACTGACTTCGTTCAAAAGGTCGGTCCAAACAGACAGGTTATGCGGTTCATGGAAGAAGTCACCCAATGCCTCGGCCACCGCGCCCCCGACCCCGTCGATAGCGGTGACATCCGCAATCGCAGCTTCATCCGCCTGCGCCAGCCTAAGGCCGACCTTGACGATTTCTTCAACGGATCCGAACGCCTTAAACAAGTCGCGTGCGGTGACGGTTCCGATGTGACGGATTCCTAATCCAAAAAGCAATTTCGCGCCATCAGGCGCCCGTTTAGCTTCAATTGCTGCCAACAGGTTATCCACAGACTTATCCTGCCAGCCATCGCGAGCCAATATGTCCGCGCGGCGATTACGAAGCCGGAAGATATCCGCAGGGCTCTCCAGCCAGCCCAGATCAAAAAATTCCTGAATGGTCTTCTCGCCCAGCCCTTCAATATCGAGCGCAGCGCGACTGACAAAATGGATAAGGCGCTGCACCCGTTGCGCCGGGCAAATCAGCCCTGCGGTGCAACGCACATCTACTTCGTCTTCTTCAGCCACCGCTTCGGAACCACATTCCGGGCAGTGCGCAGGAAATGCATATGCCGCACGCAAGGTTTCACGGGTCAGATTCTCAACGATCTGGGGAATGACATCCCCTGCCCTTTGCACCACCACACGGTCGCCCGGACGCACGCCCAAACGCGCAATTTCGTCGCGGTTGTGCAGCGTTACGTTGGACACAACCACGCCGCCGACCGTGACTGGCGTGAGGCGACCGACCGGCGTCAGCTTGCCCGTCCTACCCACCTGTATATCGATTTGTTCGAGCGTCGTTTCTGCGCGCTCCGCGGGGAATTTATGCGCAATGGCCCAGCGCGGCGACTTGGCGACAAAACCAAGCCGTTCCTGCCAATCTAAACGGTCAACCTTGTAGACGACGCCATCAATATCATAGGGCAAATCGGCGCGGCGGCGTTCTATGTCAGCATAATGCGCAAGGACGTCATCGGTTTGGTCGAAGTGGCCAAGCAAGGGTGATATCGGCACACCCCAGGCGGCAATCGCCGCCATCACCTGACTTTGCGTATCGGCGGGGAGCGCACTTACCTCACCCCAGCCATGCGCAAGAAAGCGCAATGGGCGCGATGCCGTAACCTTTGCATCCTTTTGCCGCAATGACCCCGCCGCCGCGTTGCGCGGGTTGGCGAATAATTTGCCATCTTTGGCCTTCTGGGCATCGTTAATCGCAGCAAAGTCGGACTTCGCCATATAGACTTCGCCACGTATCTCGAAGACATCTGGCACATCACCTTGAAGCTTTTGGGGGATGTCGGCAATATAAGCGACATTGGCGGTTACATCCTCACCCACGCTGCCATCACCGCGCGTCGCGGCTTGTTTGAGCACCCCACGCTCATAACGCAGCGAGAGAGAAAGCCCGTCAATTTTATCCTCCGCCGTCAACGCAACCTCTGCGTCCGCCGCCAAGTTTAAAAATCGCCGTATCCGTGCGACAAAGTCATGCACATCCTGCGGCGCAAAGGCATTGTCGAGGCTCATCATCCTTTTGGCGTGGGTAATCTTTTTGAGACCCGACCCATCAACTGCAGCGCCTACTTGCGTGTTGGGGCTATCGGCGCGGATGAGATGCGGAAAAGCAACCTCCAATTCAGTATTACGTCGCACTAGGGCGTCATATTCCGCGTCGGAGATTTCAGGGGCATCTTCCGCATGGTAGCGCTTATTGTGGTACGCAATCTGTTTCGCCAACCGCATCAGCTCATTGGCAACATCCGCCTCAGACGTCACTCAGCCACTCCAGCGACAGGATTGGCCAAATCAAAAGCCACCCGAAACAAACGGTTCGGGCGGGCCAGTTCATAAGTCAATGTCTGTCTAGGGGCGATTTCAAATGCCCAGATATTGCTGTTCGAAACCGTGCGACCTTCTTTAGTGAACATCGCCTTGGAATACGCATCGGCGGGAAATTCTTGCCGTTTCGCTGTCCCTGCCTGCGCGGTGTCGCCGCCATATTGCGACACAGGGTCTTCGATGCCGTCCTTTAACATATGGCGGTGTTTCAGGCGCAGGCCGTTGTCGGTCCGCGTAATGATCCAAGTCCGTGAGCGATCTTCGCCAACATCAAAGGAGATCTGAATTTCGCGGTCGGTGCAGGTGCGGACATGTGCCTGCATCTTCGCCGTGGCAAAGCTCGCGTCGCTATCATCGCCGGCGGCTAGCTTGCCATTCAAGCTTTTGCCGCACAACGTGGACATATGCGCGAAAAATTGATCTGCCGGTTGCGCAGCGACTTGCGGCGTTGCAAAGGCGCTGGCCGACAAAGCCACCAAAAACCCAAATTTCTTCATATAGTCTCCAATAGCCTCACGGCCTGTGCCCTTGCCTCGTCGGTTATTTCTGCGCCGGACAACATACGTGCAATTTCTTGGCGGCGTGCTTCGGCATCCAGCAAGGTTACACCTGTCCGCGTCACTGTGCCCTGGTTCGATTTCGCGATGAAATAATGTGCCTTTCCTTTAGCGGCGACCTGCGGGCTGTGCGTGACAGCCAGCAATTGTGTGCAGGTCGCAAGACGCGCAAGGCGTTCGCCAATCGCCGCAGCAACGGCGCCGCCCACGCCCCGGTCGATTTCGTCGAAAATAATCGTGGCGGCCCCGCCTTCTTCGGCCAAGGCGACCTTCAGCGCCAGAATGAAGCGCGACAATTCCCCGCCCGACGCAATCTTCGCCAAGGGTGCGAAAGGCGCGCCGGGGTTAGTCGAAATCAGAAACTCGACGCGGTCCATGCCATAGGCGGTCCAGCGATCTTCGGGCAGCCTCTCCACCGCCGTCTGAAACTGCGCCGCATCCAACTTTAATGGCGCAAGTTCATTCTTCACGGCGGCGTCTAGCTTGGCCGCAGCCGCCGTACGGACCGCTGACAATGCACTGGCGGATTCGACATAGGCACTGTGCTTCGACGTGACCTCGGCCTCCAGCACCGCAAGCCCCTCGCCGCCTGCCTGAATGGACTGCAACTGCGCTGTTAGCTTTTCCTGCAGCGCGATAATGCCGTCTGGCGCAATGTTATGTTTGCGGGCCAGAGCGCGTAGCTCAAACAAGCGCTCCTCAATCTCGTCAAGCCGTGCAGGCTCATATTCAATCGCGCGCGCGGCGGCGTTCAATTTATCCTCGGCCTCGCTTGCCTCAATCACCGCGCGGTCCAGTGCGGTTAGCGCCTCAGCCAGTAACGGATGCGCGTCGGCTAAACGGTCCAGTTTGCGCGCCGCACCACGGATCAGTGCCAAGCCGCTTTTCGGGCCATCAAAAGTTTCCAGCACGGCCTTCAGGTCTTCGGCAATGCGCTCGCCCTTTTGCATGTCGGACCGCTCGCCCGCGAGTTGCTCTTCCTCGCCCGGTTGCGGCTGGAATGCGGCGAGTTCGGCCACAGCATGCTCCAGCCATTCGCGGTCGCGCGCTGCGTTTTCAAGCGCCTCACGGGCAATAGCCAAACGCAATTTGGCATCCTGCCATGCGGCAAAATTGGCCGACACAGTTGCGGTATCGCTGCGGCCAAAGGCGTCCAGCAATCCGCGATGTCCGCGCGGATTCAGCATACCGCGATCATCATGCTGACCATGGATCTCAACCAATGCCGCGCCAAGTTCCCGCAACAGCGCTGCGGAACATGGTTGGTCGTTGATAAACGCCTTGCTGCCGCCATCGGCCTTCACCGATCGGCGGATGATTAACGGCTCATTGCCATCGACATCAATATCATTGTCGGCCAAGAACACTACGACTTGGGCCGAAGCCTCAAAGCTTGCCGTAACCTGCGCCTTGTCCGCACCAGAGCGCACCAAACCGCTATCTGCGCGCGCACCGAGGGCAAGTCCAAGCGCATCCAGCAATATCGATTTCCCTGCCCCAGTCTCACCCGTGAGCACACCAAGGCCGCCTGCAAACTCCAAGTCCAGTGCCTCGATCAGCACGACATCGCGGATCGAAAGCCCCGTTAGCATGGCATTACGCGGCGGGCACGTTCTTCTGTATCAGGTTATAGGCACGGGCATACCATTCGCTACCGGGATAGTTGGCGCCCAAAACGGCAGCGGCCTTCTTCGCCTCTTCGGGCACGCCCATCGCAAGATAGCTTTCCGTCAGACGGTACAGAGCCTCTGGTGCGTGCGTTGTCGTATCATATTTGTCGACCACTTCGCGAAAGCGCACTGATGACGCAAGCCACAAGGCACGGCGTTGGTAAAAACGACCAATTTCCATTTCCTTGCCGGCAAGATGGTCGCGAACAAGGTCAATCTTCAACGTCGCATCCGACGCATAACGCGAACTCGGGTAACGGCGCTGCACCTCGCCCAAGGCGGCCAGTGCCTGCTCCGAAATTTTCTGATCACGGGTCACGTCGCTGATCTGCTCATAATAAGACAGAGCAATCAGATAATATGCGTAAGGCGCGTCCTTGTTGCCCGGATGGATTGATAAGAAACGGCGAGAGGATTGGATCGACTCATTATATTTCTGCGCCATATAATAGCTAAAGGCGCTCATAAGCTGCGCGCGGCGGGCCCATGGCGAATATGGATGCTGACGCTCAACCTCATCAAACAAAGCCGCGGCGACTTCATATTGCTTGTTATCAAGCTTATCCTTGGCGGCCGCATACAAGGTATTGACGTCACGCGCGACATAACGGGTGTTGCTACCCGGCTTTGCCCCGCCGCCACCCAGACCGAGCATAGCGCAACCGGAAAGCATGGAAGATGCGGCCAATACCGCGACGGGCACGAGGAATTTTTTGTTCATGAACGTTCCCTAGATAATCTTGCCCGCCCCGCCAAGCCTTTTGCTTGGCACGGCGCATAAACACGCAAACAGCGTGGCCGAAATATGCCGTATCGGTGATGAACTGTCGCCCCAATGGACAAAAAAAGGGGCCGCCGAAGCCGCCCCTTTTCTGTTCAATCCTTTACGGATTTAATCTTTCAAAAAAGCTGGCACATGGTCGGGATCGCCCCCGCCCTTGTTTTCGCCTTCTGAACGCTCTTGGCGTGGGCCACGGTCGCCGCGGCCTTCGCCCCGTCCACCGCCATCACGACGGGGTCCACGGTCGCCACGGCCTTCACCGCGTCCACCACCGCCGCCTTCACGACGGGGACCACGATCGCTGCGCTCGCTCTTTTCGCGGGGCGGGCGTGTGTCTTCCAGCTCTTCACCAGTTTCCTGATCCACAACGCGCATCGACAGGCGCACCTTGCCGCGTGGGTCGATTTCAAGAACCTTGACCTTAACGTCCATGCCTTCGCTGACAACGTCCGTAACCTTCTCAACGCGCTCATTGCGCATTTCGCTGACATGGACGAGACCGTCCTTGCCACCCATGAAGTTTACGAATGCGCCGAAATCAACGAGATTGACGACCTTACCATCATAAATCTTGCCGACTTCTGCTTCTTCAACGATGCCCGAAATCCACTTACGCGCGGCTTCGATTTGCGACATGTCGGACGACGAAATCTTGATAAGACCTTCGTCATCAATGTCGACCTTCGCACCGGTCGTCGCAACGATTTCGCGAATGACCTTGCCGCCAGTACCGATGATGTCGCGGATCTTCGCTTTGTCGATCTGCATCGTTTCAATGCGCGGCGCATGTGCGGACAATTCACCGCGCGCTTCGCCCAATGCCTTGGCCATTTCACCCAGGATATGCGCACGGCCTTCCTTGGCTTGGTTCAATGCAGCTTCAAAGATTTCGCGGGTAATGCCAGCAATCTTGATGTCCATCTGCATCGTGGTGATGCCTTCGGACGTACCAGCTACCTTGAAATCCATATCGCCGAGATGATCTTCGTCACCCAAGATATCTGACAGGACTGCGAAATCCTTGCCTTCTAGGATCAAGCCCATCGCAATACCCGAAACCGGACGCTTGATAGGAACGCCTGCGTCCATCATCGCCAGGCTTCCGCCGCAAACCGATGCCATCGACGACGAACCGTTGGATTCAGTAATGTCGCTGGTGATACGGATTGTGTAAGGAAACTCGTCCTTGGTAGGCAACACAGCGTGCAGCGCGCGCCATGCAAGCTTACCATGGCCGATGTCGCGGCGGCTTGGGGCGCCAAAGCGACCGACTTCACCAACGCTGTAAGGCGGGAAGTTGTAATGCAGCATGAAGTTTTCATAATGCAAACCACCAAGGCCATCGATCATCTGCTCTGCGTCCTTGGTACCCAAGGTGCAGGTTGCGATGGTCTGGGTTTCACCACGGGTGAACAACGCCGAACCATGCGAACGTGGCAAGAAGTGCGTTTCCGCCAGAATCGGACGGATTTGCGATGTAGTGCGTCCGTCGATACGTGTGCCGTCCTTGAGGATGGCGCCGCGTACGATTTCAGCTTCGAGCTTCTTCATCAACTTGCCAGCGGCAAGCTGATCCTGAGGCGCAGCATCCACAAACGCTTCCTTTGCCTTTGCGCGCGCCGCGTTCAACGCGTTCGAACGTGCTGACTTGTCGGTCAACTTGTATGCAGCAGCAATATCCTTGCCGATAAGCTTCTTCAGCTTATCCTTAGCGGCTGACAAATCAGCCTGCTCTGCCATGGCCCAAGGCTCTTTCGCGGCTTGCTCGGCAAGCTTGATAATGGCCTTGACGACTTCCTTACACGCATCATGCGCAAATAGGACGGCACCCAGCATGATTTCTTCCGAAAGCTCATTGGCTTCGGATTCCACCATCATCACCGCGTCATAGGTTGCAGCAACGACGAGGTCGAGATCGCCTTCGGCAACCTGCGCATCGGTTGGGTTCAGGATATATTCGCCGTTCAAGTAACCAACGCGTGCTGCGCCGATTGGGCCCATGAATGGAACGCCCGAAATGGTCATTGCAGCCGATGCTGCTACGAGCGCCAGAATATCCGGCTCATTCTCACCATCATAGCTAAGAACCTGCGCAATCGCATTGATTTCGTTGTAGAAACCTTCTGGGAACAGCGGACGAAGTGGACGGTCGATCAAACGCGAAACCAGCGTTTCCTTTTCGGTCGCACCACGCTCACGTTTGAAGAAGCCACCGGGAATACGGCCGGCTGCGGAATATTTTTCTTGATAGTGAACGGTGAGCGGGAAGAAATCCTGGCCATCCTTCACGGACTTTGCGGCGGTAACCGCGCAAAGCACAACAGTTTCGCCAAGCGATGCCATAACAGCGCCGTCAGCTTGACGGGCAACTTTGCCCGTTTCGAGTGTCAGGGTTTGTCCGCCCCACTCGATTGATACAGTCTTCGTATTAAACATAGATTTTCCTTTGACCCGCATGCCCAATGCGATGCGGGGCCTCTTGAGTTGCGGAAATACCGATCCGCCGCGGATGGGGCATTTTCAAGCCCCGATGACAGTCCAGCCTCATTGCTGAAATGCCCTTTCATGCGCACCCGAAATTCATTTTTGGAAGGCGCATAACGCAAACGGCCCGCCGAGGCGGGCCGAGAGTGAATTTATTTGCGAAGGCCGAGCTTCGCGATGAGGGCCGCATAACGCGCACCATCAATTTTTTTCAGATAGTCGAGAAGCGAACGACGCTTGTTAACCATTTGAAGAAGACCACGACGCGAGTGATTGTCCTTGTGGTGGTCTTTGAAATGGGATGTCAGGGCATTGATACGGTCGGTCAGGATTGCGACTTGCACTTCTGGTGATCCGGTATCGTTAGGCTCGCGTGCGTGCTCTTTGATGACCTGGGCTTTACGTTCTGCAGTAATAGACATATTTTTCCTTCGAACATCATGGAGTTAGGTTAAAGCCACGGACGGTTTTTAAAATCCCGTCGACGTTCTGCACCAGCGCTATAGGCCGCAAATCTGCGCCCCTCGCCCAATGTAGCCCATCTTTCATGGCAATCCCGGTCAAGACGCGGCCCTGTTGGACCGCCCTTGCCTGTTCCGGGGAGAGTATAAGAGCCGGGATGTCGACCAGCCCTGCCTCTATCGGCAAGATAATGTCTTCTTGGTCGGCTCCTTGACCGAATGCATTCAGTTTGTCCAGCGAAATCGCGCTTTCCAAGTTGAACGGCCCAGCGCGTGTGCGACGTAGCATCGATACATGGCCGACGGTGCCGACTGCATGAGCGATATCTCGCGCAAGGCTTCGGATATAAGTGCCTTTTGATACGTCGGCAGTAAGTGTGACAGAGGCCAACGCTCCAATTGTCACATCCGCATGGACATAAAGGTCATGCACGGTCACATTCCGCGATTTCATCTCCACGACCTCGCCTGCCCGCGCCAAGTCATAGGCCCGCTTACCATCGACCTTTATCGCTGAATATGCAGGCGGAATTTGTGCGATGGGACCGATAAATTGGGCCAACGCCGCTTCGACTTGCGCCAAGCTCGGGCGGTGATCGGATGTCGCTACGACTTCCCCTTCCGCATCCAGACCGCTGGTTTCTGCTCCGAAGCAAATGGTGAAGTCATAGGTTTTCGATGCATCCAGCATGCGGCCGCATAATTTGGTCGCTTCGCCCAAAGCAATGGGCAGGACGCCCGTCGCCAAAGGGTCAAGTGTCCCACCATGTCCAACCTTGACCTTGCCAAAGCCCGCTTCACGTAAATTGCGCTTTACGGCTGCCACAGCCTGCGCTGAACCCAAGCCAAGCGGTTTATCGAGAATGATCCAGCCATGCATGCCGACTTATCGTCCTGCCCGCGCCTCATTAAAATGTTTGCGGCACATGGCGATATAGCGGTCATCCCCGCCAATTTCGGTTTGCGCGCCGTTGACCACTGCTTTGCCAAATTCGTCGACGCGTAGGTTCATCGTCGCTTTACGGCCGCAATCGCAGACACCTTTAAGCTCGACAAGACTGTCTGCTATGCCGAGCAAAGCGGCTGATCCGGGAAACAGCTCGCCTTGAAAATCCGTACGCAGGCCGTAACACACAACCGGAATTCCGGCCTTATCGGCAAGGCTGGCGGCCTGCCAAACCTGTTCTTTGCTCAAAAACTGCGCTTCATCGATCAATACGCAAGCCAATGGCGTTTCGGTGTGCTGGGCAAGTACCGCATTTTCGATGTTGGTTGTCGCGTCAAACCGGCTGGCGTCACCAGCAAGGCCAATACGCGAACTAATCGCGCCATATCCGGGCCGATCATCAATAGCCGCGGTCCAGAGCATGACTTTCATGCCCCGTTCGCCATAATTGAACGCGGCCTGCAATAAGGTCGACGATTTGCCTGCGTTCATCGAGGCATAATAGAAATATAATTTTGCCATTATGCCGCGCCGTCGGTTGGCGCGGTAGTATCATCCTCGGTCAAGTCCTGTTGGACCTTGGGCGCGCTCAATAAGGTTTCGATATGCGTGGCCTGGTCAAAACTGTCATCGGCTAGGAATTTCAGCTTTGCCGCGTATTTCATACTGACCCGCGCAGCGACTTCCTTCTGGAAAAACGCTGTATTCGTGCGCAATGCCTTGAGTACCACCGCCTCATTGACCCCAAGCAGCGGCTTAATGAAAGCCGTCGCATGACGCAAATCTGGGGACATGCGCACTTCGGTCACGCTGACGCTGTGGCTATTGAGGACATCGTCATGCACCTCACCGCGCGCGAGTAGTTCCGACAATATATGCCGAAATTGCTCCCCTACACGCAGCAGGCGGACCGATCGGCCTTCGGGCCCAGTGTCGTTATGCTTAGCCATGATATTCCCCGTTCAGGACCGAGCTAAAATCACAACGTCCGTTCACGCTCCTCGACCTCGAAGACTTCCAGCATATCGCCTGCCTTGACGTCGTTGGTATCCGCGAGGACAACACCACATTCAATACCGGCGCGGACTTCGTCGACATTATCCTTGAACCGGCGCAGCGATGCAATGGTGGTTTTCGAAATAATAACGTCTTCGCGGGTAAGGCGGGCGTGCAGTCCCTTTTTGATGATACCATCGGCAACCAAAAGACCAGCGGCCTTGTCGCGCTTGCCAGACTTGAACACATCTTTGACTTCGGCGCGTCCAACAACGGTTTCGATGATTTCTGGGCCCAATTCGCCCGCCATTTCTTTGGCGATGTCGGCGGTCAGGTGATAGATCACATCGAAATATTTCAAACGCACGCGGTCCCGCTTCGCCAAAGCAGCTGCCTTGGCATTGGGGCGCACGTTGAAGCCGATAAGTGGCGCATTTGACGCCGCCGCCAGCAACATGTCGGATTCGGTGATACCGCCAACGCCCGCCAGCAATACGCGAACCTTGATATCGTCGGTCGAGATGTTGTTGAGTGCGGTGACGATCGCTTCCACCGAACCTTGCACGTCGCCCTTGATAACCACTGGATATTCCTTCGCGCGTGTGGCGGACAGGTTATCAAACAGGTTTTCAAGGTTGGGCGTGACTTGCGCGGTGCGAACCTTGGTCGATTGCTCCTTACGGTACAATGCAACTTCACGAGCACGAGCCTCGTTTTCCACAACAGTCAGAACATCACCTGCTGATGGAACACCCGTCAGGCCAAGAACTTCGACAGGAGTTGCGGGGCCAGCTTCGGATACTTGCTGTCCCTTTTCGTTAACCAAAGCACGAACTTTACCGCTTTGGGCACCGACGACGAATATGTCCCCGCGCTTCAGCGTGCCGCGCTTCACCAGTACAGTTGCCACAGCGCCGCGGCCCTTATCGAGCTGCGCTTCGACTACAACGGCTTCCGCCGCGCGGTCTGGATTAGCTTTCAGCTCCATGACTTCAGCCTGCAGGGCGAGCTTTTCGAGCAAAGTATCAAGGCCAGTCTTCTTCAAAGCTGAAACCTCAACATCTTGAACGTCGCCGCCCATTGCTTCGACCACGACCTCATGCTCAAGCAAACGCTCGCGCACCTTTTGTGGGTTTGCGCCTTCTTTATCGATCTTATTGATTGCAACGATCATCGGCACATTTGCCGCCCTGGCATGCTTAATGGCTTCAATCGTTTGCGGCATCAGACCATCATCAGCAGCAACAACCAGGATGACGATATCGGTTACCGAAGCACCGCGCTGACGCATCTGCGTGAACGCTTCGTGGCCCGGCGTATCGAGGAAAGTGATGACGGAGCCATCCTTTGCCTTCACCTGATAGGCGCCGATATGCTGAGTAATGCCACCAGCTTCGCCGGATACGACATTCGCGCCACGCAAGGCATCCAGCAAGGACGTCTTACCATGGTCGACATGGCCCATGACGGTCACGACTGGCGGACGCGGCTTCATGGTTTCGACGCCGTCTACATCGTCGTCATGGAAAATGTCGACGTCGGCATCCGAAACGCGTGTAATGTTGTGGCCAAATTCTTCGACCAGCAATTCTGCCGTGTCTTGGTCAATAGTTTCGTTGATTGTTATTGGCATGCCCATTTTGAACAATGCTTTAACAAGGTCACTGCCTTTTTCCGCCATACGGTTGGCAAGTTCCTGCACCGTGATGGTTTCCGGCACGACCACGTCGCGGGTTTGTTTAACCTGTGCCTGACGACTACCGCCGCCATGCATGCGCTTTTCCTTCTCACGTGCACGCTTGAGCGCGGCAAGTGAGCGTGCGCGTGCGCCGTCATCACCTTCAAGTGCGCGGGTAACAGTGAGTTTACCAGACTGGCGGCGATCATCGGCTGCCCCGCGCGTTGGACGGCTCGGGGCCTTTTTGATTTCCTCACGCTCGCGCTCTGGGCGCTTGGGTGCTTCTACCGGCGTAAAGCGACGCGGCGCGGGTACTGCACCGTCTTTATTGCTCTCTTCGGCAACGGGCTCATCCCGATCAGCAACGACTGGAACAACTGCTTCAGTAGCAACGGGAGGCGGTGATGCAGCAGCCTCCTCACGATTGGCTTGGGCCCGCTGGCGCTCCTCTTCGGCGCGCTGCGCACGTTGCTCGGCTTCACGGCGGCTGCTTTCCTCCAACATAGCCAAGCGCGCCTCTTCAGCTTCGCGCAGTAGCTTTGCCTGACGCTCCTGACGGCTGAGCATGTCATTGCTTGTGGGGCGTGCCTTTGGCGCTGGTTCGGCCACAGGTGCAGGCGCGGCAGCTACGGGGGCAGCTGCAGGCGGCGGTGGTGGCGGGGGTGCCGCAACTTCAGGCTCAGGCGCATAACCGGGCTTGCCGACGAGTTTTTTCCGCTTCACCTCAACCACAACCTTATTGGTGCGGCCATGGCTGAAGGTCTGTTTCACTTCGCCGGACTCCAGCGAGCGGCTCAAAGTGAGCGGCTTGCGCGTCAAAGTCGGCTTATTATTATTTTCATCACTCATCGAAACAGAACCCGTCCTTACTCAGTCAATTGCGGAGATGTCAGCGTCATTGCCCCGCAAGTCCGCAGCTAAAGCAGCGGAATCGAATGGCGCATTACTGCATCCTTTGAAATTTAGCCAGCGTCCAAGATGATGCATCACCCGCTCCGCCGCTTTTTGGTTAATCAATGCGACGTGCACAGCATTTTGCCGTCCAAGCGCTGCTGACAATGCATCCCGGTCTACAGGCAGCTTCACGCCGCCCTTTCCGGTACCCTCGGCATCTTCGCCAACGCGCCATGCCTGGTCGCGCTTACCGCTACCATCGGCGCTTGCATCCGACGCATGCAGCAACAGCTTCACTTGCCCGCTGCGTGACGCGGAATCGATTTTCTCTGCGCCCAAGATCAGGTGCCCTGCCCGCGCTTCCAAGCCGAGCCGGTCCAGAAACGCCTTTTCCAAGCCACGATCAATGCGGCCTGTCAGGTCATCGATGATCTCAATCTTGTCCGTTTTGAACGCTCGGCGCAGTAATCCAGCAAGCTTACCCTTAGCGAGCGCCTTGGATAACTCTTCACCAGAAACACCAATCCATGCGCCGCGGCCGGGTGCCTTTGCGAACAGGTCAGGTGCGATACTGCCATCGGGGCCGAGGGCGAGCCTGATGAGCTGGGCACGAGTCCCATGCTCACCTGACAATATGCACTTCCTTATTGGGGAGTGTCGGTTCTCATTGAGAGTCATCCGCTGCAACCGCGTCCTCCTCTTCGAACCAATGCGCGCGAGCAGCCATGATGATTTCATTGCCCTGCTCTTCGGACAGACCAAAGGTCGCCAATATACCCGCCTTATCTTCGGTGCGGTTGCGCCGCACTTCACGATCGCTCCGTTCATTGCGACGTGGCTCACGCGCCTTCTGGATCAGCTCATCGGTGGCAAGGTCGGCCAAATCGTCAAGCGTCTTAATGCCCGCCTTACCGAGAACGACCAACATCGCTTCGGTCAATATGGGCAATTCAGCTACGGCATCTTCAACGCCTAATTCGCGACGCTCCGCACGGTTTGCTTCTTCGCGACGATCTAGCGCTTCTTGTGCGCGGCTCTGCAATTCTTCAGCCAAACCATCGTCAAAGCCTTCAATAGCTGCGATTTCGGCAGAATCGACATACGCGACTTCTTCCAATTCGCTAAAGCCTTCGGCGACCAGCAATTGCGCCAGTGTTTCGTCCACGTCCAGCTCCTGCTGGAACATTTCGGAACGCTCGACAAATTCCTTCTGCCTTTTCTCGCTCGATTCCGCTTCGGTCATGATGTCGATACCACGACCCGTAAGCTGCGACGCAAGACGGACATTCTGTCCGCGACGGCCGATGGCGAGGCTCAATTGATCGTCAGGAACGACAACTTCTATACGGCCTTCTTCTTCATCGATAACAACGCGGCTAACCGTTGCGGGCTGCAGCGCGTTCACGATGAATGTTGCGGTGTCTTCAGACCATGGAATGATGTCGATCTTTTCGCCCTGCATTTCCTGCACAACGGCCTGCACGCGGCTACCCTTCATCCCGACGCATGCGCCGACGGGGTCAATGCTGCTGTCATAGCTGATGACGCCAATCTTGGCGCGACTGCCAGGGTCACGAGCCGCAGCCTTGATTTCGATGACGCCGTCATAGATTTCGGGCACTTCTTGCGCGAACAATTTCTTCATGAAATCAGGATGCGCACGGCTCAAAAGAATTTGTGGTCCGCGATTTTCACGCTGCACCTTCATGATCAAGGCACGGACGCGGTCGCCACCGCGAACGACTTCGCGCGGGATTTGCTGGTCGCGGCGAATAACGCCTTCTG
>Ga0315903_10002171_pt1 | contig 29319 bp, 38 predicted proteins | sample LakEriMetagenome_7_FD_203524 | JGI IMG/M metagenome (GOLD analysis project Ga0315903, IMG submission 203524) | Freshwater fungal communities from buoy surface, Lake Erie, Ohio, United States - Buoy 2 MA119 | ecosystem: Environmental > Aquatic > Freshwater > Lake | place: USA: Lake Erie, Ohio... | reverse complement strand
CCTTTATTACAGTCCTTTTAAGCGATGGAATTGTTTTCCTTACTATTGTTATGGTCAATGGAGTTTTAAGCGATTCTACGATAAGATATTGAAGAATAGCGTATGTCTTACCGCTACGTGTTCCACCAATGTGTTGCGATATTCTACTTTTAGATTCTAATAGATTCTCAAATGTAACAGTAGTATTAATGGTTACTTCCACTCTTATTTATATTTACATTGATTTGCTGAATCCTTTGGTCAATCTCTGCTCTCATCTCTGTCCTACTTAATTTAGGTAAGGTGAACTCCATTAGTTTGAGTGCTAATTCTATTGCACGTTCCGGGTCGTCTTTCCTTATTTTTTCTAAGTCTGCTGATAGTGTGTTAAGTGTATTATCAACTGCTCTTGCAATTGTCAACTTCATCATTTCAGTAGAACGATTGATTGCACCTTTGGGTCTGCCAGTTGCTAACTTATGTCCTTTTTGGAATGCCATATTAAATCCTATTATTTAAATGTATATACATATATAACACAGCGCTATATAGTTTGTAGTTGATGCGTATATATGTATATATTATTTAAAGAGTGCGGATATAACTGTCCAAAGCATATTGAAACCCATTGATAGGATAAGGAATCCAAATAGTATTCCTATGTATCCTAATATAAGTTCCCATATCGGGTCTCTTTCCTTTTTATCTTCTTTCATGTCTTTCTACCCTTTCTATTAACCAAAAGCCACATACCTCATCTTCTTCGTCTACTACAACGATATGATGATTGTGTGTATATGGTATGGAGTTAAAGTATATCTTCTTATCCTTTATCCACATCCAATTAAATTCTAGCGTTGGTATTTGCTGAACCATAATCTTTTGTCTGCTTCCTTTACAGGATGGAATTGTATTTGTCCGCTTGTCTGCTCTGATTCTCCACCCATTTGCCATCCTACTATTTCGTAATTAGGTTTGCCCGATTTAGTGAATAACCAATCATCTCCGTAATGTATCTTTAAATCTTCAGGTATTTCTACATAAGAGTTTTTATGTATCGCAAATACACAACCATAACAATTAGGTCTATTATTGATTGGTACTACTCCACCTCCGTGATGTGGTCCTTGCCAACAGCTTACACCTGCTCCTATCATTCCTCTATCTTCAGTAATGTATTCTTCTATTGCATTAATGAAACCCCAATTAGTTTGTACATCATCGTTAACAAAAAGAAGTTTGTCGAACTTTGCTAATCGATATCCTTTATTCCATGCAGGGTTAACATAAGTGTTTCTACCTTCTTTGATGTGAACTAACTTAGGTATCTTTTCATTTATTGTTACACTTACTTCAGTATTATCTATTACGATTAATTCTCCTACTGCTTCTTGCTTTACAATATCTTTCATAGATTGTAAACATCCTTTGCCTTGCCACATTGTTGGCATAATTACTGATATCATATTAGTCGATTTTATTTTTACTTCTTATTCCCCAAAAGTATAAATCGTCAGGGTTTCTATTCTCTATAAACTCCCATTCCGTAAACCATTCCGAAAGTGGGAAGTGTTCGAAATCTTCTTTGTTAAGGTTCTTATAATAATCGTTTTCTATTTGTGATGTGAATGGTGAATCCTGCGGTGATGTTCTTCTCGTTCCATGCTCTGGTCTATTTGCTGATGCGCAACTGAATACTACCATACCATCTTCTTTTGTCAATCTTACCATATTAGTAAATGTCAAAACCCAAAACTCATCGTGTTCAAAACATTCTGATGAAATGGTTACATCAAAAGGTTCTTCAGATTTGTATTCGTGTCCTCTACATACTACATCTACGTTTCTACCTTCACCAATATCTAAACCAATATATTCGTAATCAGTAAAGATAAATCGGTTATTACCATTGATGTCCAAAGAGCCTACATCTAGTACTCTTACACCACTAAACTTTTCAGGGAATCTATCCCTTACGTTTTGCATAAATTGTTGTTGTTGTCCGTGAGCCATTGTTATTTTTTTTGAAATACTATAATATTTTTATATTCGTTTGTCCATTTTTCCGCATCGATATCTTCGAATACGTGCTTCCATTGTTGTGATAGTGGATTGTGTGGTGCTATATCTTCGATGAAATATAACCCATTCGGTTTTAATCTATCCCATAGGTTTTGGAATGTAGCAATTTGTGCTTCGTATGTATGTAAACCATCATCAATGATAATATCTAAGTTCATATCTTTCAATGCTTCATCGCACTTATCTCTTTTAGTTGAATCAAAAAGAAACGTTATGATTCTTTCTTCTTCAAACATACAATCCGTTTGTATATCACCACCATATATCCATCCGTTTTGGAAGTAATCTCTAAATGCTCTCAATGAACCACCCGGCTTATAACCTTCTCCACTATAACCAACCATAGATGATGGAACACCTTCTATCATTGTACCAATACCAATCTCTAATAGATTGATTGATTGATTCCTACGTGGTTCAAATAGTGATGAATATATCGGCGTATATTCGTTTCGGTTTTTATCACTACCATACTTGTCAATTAATTCTCTTAATGTTTCTTTCATTTGTTTTGTTTTACTATCAAAAATTCTAACTATCGACTGAATCATTCCCCCAGCCCCCTTCTTCCCATTCTTCCCACGTCATATTACGAGTATCAGGTTCTTTTTTTACTTTTTTCTTTGGTTTATCTTCATTGTGAGCGAATATCCAATAAGATAAATCAGCGTTATTAAATACTTCTTCTAATCTTTCTGCCATTAATGCTCTCCACTCTTCCTTTGTTTTACATTTAAATGTTTTACTAGCCATTGCTTTAAATAGCGGACCTGTTGTTTTATATCCATCTCTTAATGGATAAGGCCTTCTGCCTGTTGTTGCTGGTCTTCTACCACTATATAATGCTTTCTCTTTATTGTAATCATTTGCCCTTTTAGTTCTACATTGGTTACATATGTTTGTTGCGAACTTATACTTTTGTACAATCTCCTTTGTTTCTCCGCAATGTATGCAAGTCCGTACTTCAATTTTCATTGTATGGGTTATTTATAACTTCTTTTAGATACTTTCTTATACGTTTAACTGCTAAGAACGTTGTTGATTTACTGATACCAATATCGTTTGCTACTTCATCTAATGTTTTATCGCTCATCCAATACAACTGAAATATCTTTGAACTAGCCCACATTCTTGTCTTTTCTAAATGTTTAAGTTCTCCGATAACATCATCGTGTGCTTTTTGAATAGCTAAATCCTTTTCAGTATCATATGGTATGTCCAATTCGGTATCCCATACTTCTTCTACTAATGTTACTCTATTTAATTTCTTAGTTTTATTTATAAATCTGCTATGAAGGAATTTAGAAGCATAGAATAAATTATAGGTATTTTCGCCATAGAATAGGTTTGGATTACATTTGAGATGTAGGTACTCATAGAGTTCTTGCACTAAATCTTCTGCTTCCTCTACGTTTTTAGTTAGCTTCTTTGCTGTACCCATTAACCATTGGTGCGATTCGTTGTATAATCCCACCAATCTTCTTTCACATTCTTTACATAATACACTACCGCTATCTATCATTTACTTTCTATCTTTTACCCAATTAAATAAATAATCAGTAGCTCTTTTCCAATGTGCACCACTGCTTCCGCAGTTGCATGGTTGTGGTTCATTCTCACCTCTTAAACGATTGTAATTACTCCATACATAGTGTGCTCTATTTTCAGGCAGATATGCTCCTAAAGTGGAGATAAATCCACTTAGTTCATTAAATTCTTCCGGTGTTAGTGGATGATATTTATTTTCCATTATTGTACTTTTTTTAGTTTAGGTAATCTTAAAGCATCTGCTTTTGGTTGTTGTGGGACAGGATTGTTTGGTGTGATTGGGTTTTCTAAATCCAATAAGTGCTTAATCGTATCAAAGTGCGGATGGTATCCGCTAAATGACAGTCCCATACATGCAAAGATTAGGACTAATGATTCTACTGATTCAATACGTGCGAAGTCCACTAAATATAGTGCTTCTTTGTTGATTTCTGGTTGTTTGTTTTCTTCTGAAATTGTTGTAACTGGCATAATTGTTTTTGTTTTATTTATAATTTAATTCCTTCGGGACATCCGAATAGTTCATTTAAGTAAATTCTTCTTTCTTCGCAACCACAGGAAGCATACCCTAATTTAGTCGCAATCCATCCGGCAATGTCTTTACCTCGCCCTAATGTAATTAAGTTAATCAGACCATCCAGGAAGTTTCCTACTTTGATTATACAAATCTTCTTCATACTATTTTTTTTTATTATTTTTTAATGCTTGTCTAACACATGCTGCAACGAATCCAGCCATACTGAATCCGTGATGTTTGCAGTAATCTTTTAAATAACGATGCAACTCTGCATCCATTTGCACCATCTTATAATCGCTTTTTAATTTTTTCATATAACTTATTTTTATTTTAATCGTTTGTTTAAACTCATTCCTAGCTGATTGAAGTGGTTTATCATAGTATATTCAATCGTTCTTAGTGTATCTCTATCAGTACCAGCCATATCCAATACTACCCACTTATGCTTATCATAACCATACATGTCAAATGACTGATGTAGGAGTGGAATAACTCCATTCTTATGTTTATATTCCTTTCTATGTGCTGCTCTACGATAACAAAACATAGTTTGAGTAGAACCTACATATACTTTCTGCTCTGGGTTTATAATGTAATAGATTTTAGAACGAGAAGAATCTGCTTTAACATTTTCTTTAACCCATTCATTAACATATGCTGACCATTTCTTAGGATTCCTTCTTTGCCATTCAACCTGATAAGTAGGTTTAACCTCTCTGAAGTTTTTATTAATTTCTTTTACACATTGTTTACATTTAAATTGTAAACCATCTGGAGATGCTTTTCTTTTATAGAATTCACTTTCAGATTTATTTTTATTACATTGATTGCAAGTTTTCATATTAATCTATAATTTTAAATTCTCTTAATTTCTTCTGTAAATGTAATGCAGTTTGATAATCGTGATTGACTACTGTATCTGTACTTATAGTACTATTGTCTATATCTTTCTCTATATCTTTCTCTTTCTCTATATCTATATCTATATCTATATCTCTCTCTTTAAGGTTTTGTGGGATATTGTGGGTTTGTTGGGTTACCAAATAACCCATTGGGTTTTGTGGGTTATATTCGGTTACATTGGATTTTGGTCTACCACCTTTTAATCCATTCTTTCTATTGGCTTCTTTTTTCTTCTCATAGTTTTCAGATTGAATAACGAAATCTCGTTTCATCATTAACCATATGCCAGTAAGTAATGGGTCAGTAAATGTAACTTCTTCTCCTTTGCAGAATTTAGCGATACCTTTCATAAGGTAGCCTACTTGTTCTACTGATAATTGTTCTATCAGCTCCCAATGTGACTTGTAAATAATTAGATTTTTCATATGTGCCATCTTTTTTGTTTTAACAAATATAAGAATATATTTTGAATATTCCAAATCTTTCTCAATATTTCCTACAGTAATATATATCGTGAAAAAAATAAAACGGAAAATATTTGGAAAGTTTAAAACTTTTCCCGATATTTGTGTTATAGTTAGAAAGAAGGACTTAATCAATACTGATAATTTATTACCTTTTTTGCATCAGTGTCCTTCTACTTTCATATATACGATTGGTTGAGTGCCATCTCCAATCGAATTTAATTTTGACCCCCATTGCGTTCTTGCTTTGGGGGTTTTTTATTATATGTAACTCATTGATAATCAACACGTTAGCTAAATTCTAAAGAAATATTTGGCTATATCAATAATTTTTCGTATCTTTGATTATATCAAATGAGTTAAAACTATGAGCAAAATTTATGACAAAATCGTTAAAAAACGTGGGTTTAGAGAATTACCCTACCAAAAGGATTTCTTAACTAATCCTATTTATGAGAATCCTAAAAAACCCTTAGTACTTGCAGCAGGTACATCATCAGGTAAAACTTTTATGGCTATTATGTGGGCAGAAATATTTTACTCTAATCCATCTAATAGTAATAAACGTACATTACTTATTCCGGCTTCTCGTACTGTATTACGTGATAATACGGCAACGGAGTTAAAAGAGTTCAATCCATCATTTACTTATTGTGTTGCTACTAATAAAGCTGAACTACTTCAGGCAATCAAAAATAAGTGTAATGTGATTGTAGCTCTACCACAAACATTAATTGGTAATATGGATGTATTACCTAAATTTAATAACTTTATATTGGATGAAGCACATCAATGGTATTTCAAATCTACTATTCAGAATATCATTAAAAAAGTTTCTCCAAAGTATCAATTACTTTTAACAGGTACACCATCTCGCTTTATAGCTAAAGCAGATAAGTTCGTATTTAAGTATGTGCCAGTTATGGAACTATATGATTTGAAGCAAGTTACCAACGTTAAGATGGAAGTTGTTTCTTCTTCATATGATTTTAAACAATCGGATTATCATTCCTCATATGGTAATCTTAAATCAAATGTAAGAATGTCAGATAAACAATCAGATAATGCATTGATGGTTGTATGTAAGGAAATGATTAAGAAGTTAAAGAACCCAATCAAAGGGATGCATAACGTAAATCGTTTGTCAAAAAACTTATTTAGTGTATTTGGTGAATTAGATAAGACGATTATCTTCTGCCACTCTTTAAAGCAAGCAGATGCTTTCTACAATTCATTAGAATCATTTAAAGGATTGCAGGGTAAAGTGTTGGTATCACATAGTGAGAACGATAAGGACTCAAAGTTGTTTGAGCAGTTTAGAAATGATTCATATATCAAAGTGTTGGTTGCCGTAGATAGAGGTCGATTAGGTTATAATATGCCTGAACTATTCAATGTGGTTGATTTTACCTTAACTCAATCATTGGATATGTTACTTCAAATGTATGGTAGATTATTACGTTTATCAAAAACAAACAAAGAAAAGATTTACTATAAGGTTGCTACTAAGAATACTGCACCTTACTTTGTAGATTTGATGACCGCTATGTTATGTTTGACTGATATGGAATGGTATTCAAAGTTCAATGGTAAGAATATGGGTGGTATCCTTATTCCAAAAGTACTTAACAATACTAAGAAGAAATCTAAATCAGCAACAACACCATCTAAGAGTAAAGGTACTAAACCATCTATCTCATTAGCTGATTTGGATATACCATTAGATTTGAACTTATTCAGGCAGTCAGCATTACACACAAACAATGATGAGTTTGCTACTATTGCATGGAATACATTAGAAGATACTAAACGAGAATTTTTTAATATTAAAAGAAATAAAGCATATACAAAGGATGAATTTTATAAAATAGTAAAAGATAATAACCTACAAAATAAAACAGATATCAGAAATTTTGAAGGAGCTAATTTAAGAAAAATTGCTTTAAATTTAAATCTATGGCATATGTTTCCAAATGGTAAAAGGGGAATTGATTTATCAAATGAAGCATATAATGAAATTAAAAATGAAGCATTAAAATATAATACTAAAAATGAATTTAAAAATAATTCAAATAGACTATATCAAAAATCAAAAAGATACGATATTTTAGATGAAGTTTGTTCTCATATGGAATTACAAATTAAACCGGCTAATTATTGGAATAAACAAACTATAAAAGAAGAAGCTTTAAAATATAATAAAAAAAGAGACTTTTGTAAAAAATCACAAGGAGCTTCGCTTAGAGCATATTCTTTAGGTATTATGGATGAGGTTTGTAAACATATGGATGTTGTAACTAAAAAATGGGATTTAAAAAGTGTAAAAAATGAAGCGCTAAAATATACTAAAAGATTTCATTTTAGTAAAGAATCAAATTCTGCATATGATTGGGCTAGAAGATATAAAGTGTTAGATGAAGTTTGTAAACATATGAAATAAAATAGTTTCATAGTTTAAGTTTGATATAAGAAAAAAGGCTACCTTATGGGTAGCCTATTCTTTTTTTCGGTTTTAGGTTTTACTCTGATTGATTATAATCTTTTACCGTTCAAATCTGTTAAGTGATTAACCTGTGTTTGAAGTTGGTTAACCATATATGATAAATCCATTAACAATTGTTTAATTTCTTGGATATCCCTTTTAGCTGCATCCATACTTAATTCCAATTGTAATAATCTCGTTTCCATTTTAATCTACGATTGGTCCGCCATCGACATGTGCAAAGCAACTACGATTTGCGTTACATTTAAACTTATATATCTCGCAATATCCTAAGTCACCTGCTTCAATTACATCCCATGCATCAGATGTTGGTTCTCCACCACTAATGCCCTGTGCAATACAATCTAAAACTTTTTTAGTTATATTAAATGCTGCACAATTACCACATATCTCACCTTTAGCTTCTTCAACAGGAACGTTCCATTTTTCTGCAATCTTATCCCAATAATCACCTGGATTCTTTATATCCAATGGACCATACATTGCGTTATCGATTGCATACTGACGATTTTCTAAATTTAAATTGATATCCTGCGTTGCAGGAGGGCAACCTAATGTTTGAAATCTGATAATATTTTTATATACTTTGTTTTCCATTACTTACCTTCTTCAATTGGTACACAATTTGGCACCATTCTATCACCCATCGGTTTAAGGCCTACCGGTTCATATCCTTCCCAACAAGCTCCTTCTAATCCATCATCTTGCAACTTGATTCCTCTGAAATCAGTATCGTAAGCTACCTTAGCCATTACTTTTGATGTAGTATCTTTTATTTTACTCATCTTATCTTTTCTCCAATAGGAGTAACAGATTGCAGCAGCAACATCTTGCTCTTTACCTGCTGATACTTCTTCTCCGATGCATCTGCTTATGAATTGCTCTTCAGATTCTCCGCTTTTAATATTAACTGGCATATCTTTTTATTTTACTAATGTTTGGAAAATTCCACTTCCTGTGAATGTATGGTATGTATATCCACCACTTTGTGTTACTGTACCACCTATTGCGTAAGATACACCAGATGCTTCCGCAGGAACATTTTGATATGCAATTATAACGCTACCACTAGCTCCATCTGTACCTGGAGCTTGACTTGATGTTATAAGTGCATCACCACTACCACCAGAACCACCACCACTATATTGTCTTGGACTTGCACCAATTCCATTTGGTTGTCCATTACCACCACCATCGGAGCCTGTTCCGAATCCTGTTCCACCTAAATCTATGAAGCCACCGCCTCCACCGCCACCATATCCTAATCCGTTAATCCATTGGATACCTCTACCTCCACCACCAGCTTTTGGATTGATACCATCAGCACCTGGTGCGCTAGAACCTCCACCACCGCCACCCCATTGGCTAGAACCAACGCCTGCTTGTGAACCTGAATTAAATCCTGTACCTGATGTACCAGCTACAGCGAATGAAGCGGTTATGTTTACATTACCACCAATATAAAGTTGACCTGCAAAAGAAGATGTTTGTGCTGGAAACGTTTGTCTAAAAGTTTCACCTCTACCAACGTTAACTTGGAATACAGATGATAATCCTAATGTTAGTGAACCAGTCACTGCTTGTCCACCTCCACCACCTCTAAAGTTTGGCACATCTGTTGCACCACCTCCTCCACCAACTACTAAATATTCTACAGTTAATGGGGCTGGTCCACCTCTTTGTATTCTTCCGCCTGCCCCACCACCTAAAGTAGTAGGAATGGCTTCAATCACATTTGAATTGGCGTATATACTCATATTAATTATTTTTTATCTGAATGCTACAATACTACCGCAAGTAGATGATGAACTTACTTCACTAATAAGACCAGGTATAAAACCTGATGCAGATACCATAGTGAATACAGAACCATCAACAGTCGTAATAGTAAGATTACCAAGTTGTCCAACATAAAGTCCTAATGCTGTAAATGGTAACGGAGTACCAGCTGCACTTCCTGTTACGATTTGACCACCTGAAAAGTGAGAGTTAACTATGAATCCCTCATTGTTGTGTTGTTTGCTCATTGTTTTTTATTTTAAATGTTTTTATTTTACTCTAAATGTCTGTCCGTTGAACCTACATTTTGTTACTGTGTTATAATCTATTGTTCTCCAAGTCCCATCTGCTAAATCTAAACATTGTAGATTTACCATTCCTTGTGCTGCTTTTGTAGCACTTCCACCTGCTGCTCCACCAACGTATGCTGCCGAATCCCAATAAGCGAAGTAATATCTATTATTACCTTCTTCAGTTCTCCAACCTATTCTGATTGGATTATCTATTGTAGATTCCTTCAACATTAATTCGAAAGTTCTAAAAGAAATTTCACTCAATGCAAAGTTAACTAACTTATTATATACGTTGTTACTTGTCATCTTTCTTTTTCTTTTTACTTGCTGCTTCTCCAGGGTATGTAGAACTGATTGATGGTTGTTCACCTTCAAATAAACCTAATTCTTTTAATTTAGATTCAGACCATCTCTTTCCTGCTAATCCGCCCCATAATAGGAAACTGATTGTACCACAAGCATTCATATCTGATTCATCGTAGTATGCTTCTGCTCTACTCAAATATGAATACATTCTTTTAAGTGTTTCAACTGAAATAGGTTCTCCTGCTTCTAATTGTGCGCTTCTAACTTTTCCAACTTGAGTTGCACATTTATTACCATTCTTTTCGTTTAACTCTCTACCTTTCTTAGCGTTATTCTTTACACCTGATGGATAATCAGCGTAAGATTCCATTTCTATTCTCTGACCCTTACCAAAGCGTTTATCCTTCTTTATAAGCGCTTTAATTTGTGAAAGTAATATAGTTGCTTCATCTTCGGTTAAATCCGAAATTTGCTTATCTAAAATCGTTTCTGAAGCCTTTATTAGTTTATGCTCTAGCAATGCTTCGACACTGAATCCTTTAACCTTACCTGTCTTAACGTAATCGTTCCAAATAGTGTCATCGGTTACCTTCATAATTCCAATCCAACTACCTTCAGGCAAATTTAACCCGTATGCCATACTCTTATCGAATTTACCTTCTTTAATCCAACTCTCTACTAAATGAACACCTTTTATTTTAGAATCATGTTCTAAGGTTGCTTTATCAGTATATTTTTTCATCAAATAGTTTTGAGCTAATTTCTTAACTGTTTCTTTTGAGAAATAAACATGATAGGGGTTGCCCTCACCATCTACTCTTAATATTCTTTTTTCAGGCAATAGTATAGCACCGATTAACATTCTTTGCTCGTTGTTTACACTAGCAAAAGATACTACCTCTTTATCAAAGTAAATCCAATCTGATTCAATAGCTGGTGATTCTACCAATGAAATGGCAAACACTTCATCAGTATCATCTTCAACTCTAAGTTCGTATAGTAAATCTTTCATATTGTAATAACATTCAAAAATTTAAAAATGATTATCCACCCGTAAAGGTAGCTGCTCTGCTTGTTCTGCGGTCTAAAGCTTGAGCTGATGATACCTCTCCACTAACTACATAAGCTTTCAATGGAGCTTGGCTTTTATTAATTGTTTCTGCAATTTGAGTAGTTGGATTCATACCACCACTTGTTTGTATTTGTGGTGCTGCTGCTCCTGAAACTCTTGGTGGTGCTGGCGGTGGTGCTGATGCTGCTGCACTTGCTCCTGCTCCTTCTCCACCTTTAACTCCACCTTGCGCTGCTGCTTGGTTAATTTGTTGTATTGATTTAACTGCTCCAGCGATTGTAGATGCAATACTCAATGCAGCAGATACAGTATTAATTGCTACCCACGGCATACCAAATGTTAATGGTGATGCTGCTACTGCTTTAGCGTTAGCCATACCTGTTTGTGCAATAATCTGTCCAATTGCAGCTGCTTGAGATATAACAACTCCTGCAATTGCTAATGCTTTATTCTTTCCTGCTACTTGTCCTAATACATTTCCGAATTGTTCAAATAGACCTAAGTAAGCCATATTGATTTCATGCTTAGCTTGTGTTGCTGCTTTTTCAGTTGCAATCTCTTGGTCACTTATTTGTTTTCTAGCATCAGCATACTTTTGTCTGATTTCAGTTTTTTGAAATTCAGTAAGTTCTGTGTTAGCTAATTCGGTTGCTTCTTGTTCTGCAAGTATAGTTCTTTGTTCTGCTAAACGAGCTAAATCTTCTTCAAAATCAAATTCTATTCTACTATTTTCAGCATCTAATGCTTCTAATCTCGATTGCAAATTAGTTAGAATAATACCTCTTTCTTCTTCTGCTAATGTTTTCTTTTGTTCAAGATTATACTTCTCTAAATCGATTTGTGCAGCAATGTAATCTTTATTCTTTTGTAATGATTCTGCACTTGCTGCATCTAAATTAGTTTGATATGTTTGTTGTACTAATTGAGAATCAGTATTGAATTTATTTTTTAAAGTTAATTGTTGAGCATCAAATTGTTCTTGCGTAATTAATTGCTTATCCAATGAATCCTGTAAATTAGATTGTTCATTTTGTAATGCAATTTGTAGATTAGCAAGTGAAGCGATTCTTTGATTATTTAACTTATCTTGTTCTTTTTGTAAAGTTTCATTAGTAAGTAATTCGGCTTTTATTGCTGCATTCTTTCTAAGTTCAAACAACTTAGTTTGAAATTCATTTTCTGATATTTCAGCTTTTGCAACTCTTAAATTTAATTGTTGTTCTTCTAAAGCAAGAGTATCAGTTAATTCCTTTTGTTTTTTATCTAAGTTCTCTTTAGCGTACTTATCTCTAATGGTTTTGTTTTCTTTTTCTCTTGCTTCTTCAATTACTTTAGTATCTGAACCATACTTAATTGCTTGAGCTTTTAGTTCATCGTATTTTATTCTTACTTGCTCAAACTCTCTTTGCTCATCAGTCAAAGTAGCTAAACGTGCTTCTTCTAAACCTTTTTTAAGTTCTTGTAAATCTCTTTGTATATCAGCCTTTTTACTATCAGATGCTGCTTTTCTCTTTCCTGCTAATTCTTTATTTTTATTTTCTTCTTCTTTTAATTCTTCAGCTTTAGCATTGTAGCCTGTTTCTAAATAAGAAGCATATGCATCTTTTGAAGCCTGTTGTCTTTTATCTAAGTTCTCTTGTGCTTTCTTTAATCCTTCAGCATCTAATTTACCTAATCCCTCATTGTATATTTTTACCGCTTCTTGCTCAGCAGCAAATGCTGCTTGGTAATCTGCGTATGATTGGTCGATATTATATTTTCTGATTTCAGCTTCTGTTGCACCTTGCGCTTTCATTTGAGCAATAGTAACCTTTCTTCTATTCTCTGCTGATTTAGCATTTAAATCAAACAATCTTTGCTGCGTTTCTATTGCAGCATTCGTTTTATCAATTGCTCTTTGTAATTCTCTTTCACCTGTTGCAGTGGCATATAGTTCTTTACCCATTTCTATCAACGCAGCTACTGCTAAACCGATAGCAACAACGATAGCACCAACACCTGTAGCGGTTAATGCTGCGGCAAATGCGGTAGCACCTGCTGCTGCAGTACCTTCTGCTACACCAATGGCAACAAATGATTTTGCTAAGAATCCATTTATAACGGTATATACTTTTGTAACACCTGTAAGTTGTCCAATACCCTTAACAACATCAACAATATCATTACCTAATTCTACAAATGATGCCTGTATGTTAGATATTTTAAGTGCTGAAAATTGTTTTAAAGTTGCAACTGTTCCACTAAGTTGTCCACCAATAGCACCAATAGGACCTGGCAAAGTACCTAATACATCTGCAAAGTTACCTGCACCTGCTCTTGCGGCTACTAATGAGTCCTGAACATCATCAATCTGTCTTTGTAGATTAATGAATTCAGCAGAGCCGGCAGCAGTTTCTTTTAACTGCTTCTTTAATAGACGAAGTTGTGCTAACGATGGTTCTACATCGGTTTCAACATCAACTTGTACTTTTATTTTCTTGTCTGCCATTTGGTTTTTATTTTATTCCATACATCTTTCCAATTCAATGGTTGTGTTTTTCTTTTAGTATGTCTTTTTATTTTACTAAAAGCATCTTTCCAACTCATCGGAAGTGCGTACTTTCCTTTAGCTATATCTATATATTCGCTTTCACCATAGTAATCGCCGGTGTTAAGCAAATCAATTACATCCTTTACCATATCATTATAACAATTTAATTATCATCTATTAGTGAGTAACAAACTTATGGAGTAAATAATATAGAATTAGATGGGTCAGATGTTGTACTTCCATCACAATTTGTTATTATTCGGTAATAAGTTGGTACAGAAGGAACACTTAATGTTCTAGGTGATGTACACCCTGCTGTATTATTACCACTCCAATTTATATTATCAGTAGATGTTTGTATAGTTGTAGCAACACAATTAGAACACGTACCACCTGTACCTAATGTGAATGATAGATTAATACTACCACCACTTTGTATTACTGAATTTAATGTTGGTGTACAACATGGATTAGTAACAGGGGTATTTGCTATTGCTGCATCAAATGAGTCAGCAATAATTGGTCCTAATAATTGTAATTGACACTCACCTGTTTTTAATGAATAATCGTTAATTGCTCTTAGATGATAATAATTACCTCTAAAGTTTACAATATCATTCAATTCCATTTTAGTATAATCAGCTAATGGAATAATTGCAGAGCAGTTTAATAATCTCGTTTTTGGATTATAAAGTAGAGAAACATAAGTTTCCCAATAATTTGTATAAAGTGAACCTGTTGGTATTTCACCATAAGAAGCCGCTTCATTATTAAATAAAAGTGAATTACTACCTGCGGTTGGAAAACTACCACTTACTACACTATAATTATCAAAATAAGGAAATGCATCTTGCGCAATTGTTACACCAGATTCAGTAAATGAACCGCTTTCTAAATACCAAGTTTCACATTCTACCATTCCATTATAAAAGAATAAACGTGGTAAAACTCTGGCAGGTTTGTATGCTGCATCGGAGATGTAAGTTGGTATGTATATAGGAATTTTCTGACTCATATTATGGACAATTATAGAATGAATTAACGTTACCGTTGAAATCAATGAATGATGAATATTTGCTGTAATAGTAAGGGAATCCCCACTTCCAATAACTATATCCACCATCAAATGGAATCGTTAAGTTTGAATCAAGGAATAATTGTGATACTAAAATAGGATTAGATTCAGCAGCATATACCATTGTCGGATAATAATAAGTATTACTACAAGCAGCGTAATCACTACCCCATCCTGCGTTACCAATTACATAAGTATATGATGTAACTGGCGGAGTTAATCCTGCTACGGAGCCTGATAAACCTGTACCTGCTATTCTGATTAATGGGTCTGATGCAAATGTAGTTTTAACTTCAAACTTACCTTGTGAGAAGAAGTTTTGAGTATCGGTATAATATGTTTTAGCATATTCTCTATTTGCTTCCTTACTGAATTGTTGAGAGATATAGTCTTGGTCTAATGTATCACCAAAGTTTAATTCATTAACTGCTAAGTTGTTCGCAGGAATTACTTCTATCCTCTCATCTAAATTTATATATCTATTGAAATCTTTTACTTGTCCAGTCTTATACCAATTATTAAATGTTTCAATTATGAACTCATTTTGTTTGGTTTTATTAGGATAGATTACTAAGTTAAACTTTTTTTGTAAACCTGTAATAAAATCAATTTGCTTAATTCCATTTGTACCATATGGCATATTGGATGGAATATCCATAATCCTACCATCAGCTGCCTGATTTACTTGCGTAATTTGTATATACGATTTAGTAGTATTATCTGGGTCCAGAGTTACAATTGGTAAAGGAGGAGTCGATGAATTAGGACTCTGTCTTATTTGAAAGTAATATGTGCCGGCTGGAATACTATACAATTTAAATTGTGTTTGTAATTCGTATGTAGTATTAATACCACCTGTTCTACTATTTTGTAATTGGTCGAAGAATATAATGTAAGATTGTAAAGCAGTTAAACCATATGCGGTAGAACTACCTGTTTCTTGCATTCTGATTTGCCAAGTTCCATTTGCACTAAATGTGCCTGGCATATTGTTTACTGAACAACTTACGTTTACATTAATGTTAAGAATACCTTCTAAGTTTGTTTCTTTTTGTACAGTATATGCACCATTCTGATAAAATCCTTGCGGGTCTGATAATGTATTATACCAAGGTAGTGTATTCCAACTACCACTAGTCAATACAACATCAGTCATACCACTACCACTAATTGCACCTACCTTTATTTTACCATATGTTTCCATATCAACACCTTGAAATTCAGGGTATTTTAAGGAATGGTTACAAACCATATAAATATCATCTATAAATCCCTGATTGATAAATGATGATGAATATGTGTATCCTGCTTCTTCAAAGATTGCATCTAATACTGCTTTTGCTCTGATTGCAGGTTTAAAGTTTTGTACAGTCAATGCACCATCTACATCGTTCATTCCAAATGTTTGGAAATCACCAGCTGCGTATTGATATCCCGTACCATAATCGGCAAGTGGATATACTATATCACCATTGAAAAGATTACCATTCCAACTTGCTGAAATATTATCGTAAGATGCAGTGTGGTTGTACTTTTGTAATGATGTTAAGTTTGTTAAGTAATCTCTATTGATATCTCTACCAAAAGAAGATAACGTACCATATATTGTTACTTCGTATGATTCAATAAACTTATTTGCTCTCACATTTACTTTGTTCAGCTGCAAATATCCATTTGATAGATAGATTGAATCAAAATCAAAATATGCCGGCACCTTTACGTTTGTAGCAAAAAGGAACGGCGAATCTATTGATATATCATAAACATGCTCAAAGAATGCGTTGTTTACTTTTGTTCCTGGCAAAGTAATCTGACGTGTAAAATCAGAAGGTAATACACCTAAATCAAAAAGACCTGTTACGTTATTCGATAATTGGATATCTTCATCCTCAAACAAGTCTAATTGTTGCCCATTGGCTATTAATCGAAATGTAAACGCTTGTGTTGATATTATACCCATTACATTATAAGTTTATATGGTTGACCGAAGTTAAACTCAAATTCATATTGGATTAACTTATCTACAACACCTGTTTTAAATAAAATGTTTGATGTTGATATTGTTAATGGTCTAACTAAATCTTGCGGCTCATCATATACCCAATATATTTCATCGGATACTAATAGTTGTTTTAGAATTTCATTATATGCTTCAGGTATCCAAAATGAATTTACTGAAATCATTTGCTTAGAATCTACAATATAGTTTTGTACTGCTGTATCATAATTCTGATATGATAATGTAGATGATTCCCAAGTTCCCAATTGTGGTTGGTAAACCTTTCTTTCAGTTTCGAAAGATTGTCTACTAATCATATAAAAGTTCATATAATCAAATTGTCCATATCTGTTTTTCCATTTGATACGAACATTAGGATATTGTTGCTCACACACTACCTCATAGTTGATAGGCGTCCCTAACGCAGTTGAGCCTGAATATGCTTGTATCCAAAAAGATGAGTAGCTTCCTGACAAAGGAAACCCTGCTTCCTGAGGTCCTACGGGATATTGTGAAATCTGACCTGAAGTTGATGTAGTTGAACTTATATTAAAAAATCCTATATCTCCTGCATTAGATTGGTATCTTACTCTCGTTGGTTGAGATGTACCTGCATTTCCACCATACACACCTGCAGTTCCGTAGTTTGTTGTAAATAATGATTGTGAAACAGGTCCATCAGTCATTAATGGCCAATGTACTGATTTATTATATACTTCTTGTCCGATTGGTTCTTGGAATATACCATAACCATCTAACGCTTTATATGTAGATGAAAGATTATGTGAACCTGTTGCGTATGTAGAGCCTGATAGATATTGTCCATAGAAATCTACTGCGAAATACACTACGTTTGATGTATTAGCTTGAGCAAAATCAGTAAGTGTAGAGTTTATGATTCTATTTAAATCAAATATACCAGCATCTGCTGTATTTGGATATTTTACAATAGTGTAATCAGCAACGGATGCTGAACCTGTTGCGTTACCTTGCCAATAATATAATTCACCTACATATTGAAATGAAGATGATGTAATTATTGAACCTGTATCTTGCACCGAAAATATAATCGGAGATTGTGCTAAAGATACTAATGCTGGAGTTTGTAATATATTTAAAGCCATTAATAATTTCTTTTTATTAATAACCTACTTTTATAGAAAAGTATTGAACGCTAAAAATTTGCAGTATCGTCTATCGCTTTACTAATCTGCTCAACTACCTGCTTTCCGATTTCATTCATATAATCATCTAATAGAGAATCTACTATTGGTGAGTTGATTGCTTTACTTGCGAAGTTAATTGCTTCAGGTATGTTTTTTGTTTTACCCTTACGAACTGTTTTAGAAACAGTCGGGTCATTCCAAAACATACCATACTCAGCGCCAGGTGGAGCATAATCTATTTCAAAACTAAATGATTTAGTCTTTGGATTTTCTCTTAGTACATTAGAAGGAGTATTAGCTTTTGCCAATGCTCTTTTTAATCTACCAGTCTTTTTAGGTGCTTTCGCAACTGCTAATCCACCAATTTGTTTTGCTATATCTCTTAGTGTAGGCATATGTTAATCCAATTGAGTCCATGCTCCATTGTAGAACCATAGATGCGATGCCGATACAGCCAACATTCCTATTTGACCCGCAGGTAATGTATCTAATTGAGCTAATGTCAATGTTTCGTTCATAAATACTGAACCTGTTATTAACATATTGGTTGATGCGGTATCTATTCTTGGTCCGTTTGTCCAAGTTATAGAAAAGTTTTCATTTAATCCAATATTACCACCACCAACGTAGATATTTCCAAATACGTTTGCACCATCAAATGTATTTACAGTATCAGTATATACTCTTATATTACCATATACTTCAATATCGTTACTAGCACTTCCACTAACAATTAAAGAGCCACTTATAGTTTGGTCACCAACAAAATTATTTGAACCTGTTGTTGCTACTCCAGCTGGAACTGCTCCTGCAAATGAAGATGTTGGTACTTGTGTATTTTGTCCTAATGAATTACCCACCCATGCATATCCATTTTGTAGTGATGCAGTAAATCCTGCACTTGCACTCAATGGAGTTAACACTGCTACTCTACCATCCGTATAGTTTGCCTTATTTTGGAAACCAAATACCGCAGGGTAAGTATCACCAGCAGTATTGTTTACATAAAATGCCGGGCCAGTTGACCATTCAGTAATTCCGAATACAGATGGGTCTACCGTAAATCCTATTTCATCAACAGTTACTGAGTCTTGTGTATAAATTGTTGATGGAAACATACCACCATTATCTGTTGCATTTCTAGTACTAATACTATTTCTATTGATTGTAGTAGTTCCTGCTGAGCCTGATACTGTAATTCTTGGTGCAGTTGTTCCACCTGTTGCAGATGAGGAAACAAATATTTGTCCTACAACCGTCAAATCAGTTGTTGCACTACCACTAATTGTTACACTACCACTAATAGTTTGATTACCTACGAATGCGTTACTACCTGTTGTAGCGAATGAGCCTGTATTTATTGTAGTACCACCAGCTATTGATGAAGATGGTATGTTTTTCCAAAGTGATGAAGTTGCTTCATAAACTAATAAATCACCTTGTAATGGATTTGTTATTCTAACATTATGTAATTCGTTTAATTCCCATCCATTGGATATGTTAACGAACATTGAACCATTGTTTGATTGTACTCTAAGTACTTCACCCAATACTACTATTTGTAAAGGTGCTTGCGGTGCTACGTTTGTGAATTGACCTGAAGATGATAGATATAATAAATCACCTGCATTCATTCCCTGTGTATTTATACCAACTAATTTACCAATTACAGTTACATCACCATATTGTCCGCTTACTGCGGTGTTTGCTAATACACCTAATGTATTAGATGAGTTTACTTCAGTATCGTAAGATGCAGTATTGAATTGAGGATTATCTCCATTTGCTCCACTAATTCTTACAACAGTACCAATAGGTAAAGTAGATTGGTTAGCGTTTATAGCAGATACAATTACTTCTCTAGCTATTGATGCGGTTACTGCATATAGTGATGAAGATACAGCCATAGAGGATGTAACTGCGGAAGTTATGTAAGAAGATGTTGCTGCGTTTAAACTATTCAAAGAGTTTTGTGCACTTGCTGTGAAAGCGTTTGTACCTGCTACAGAAGCAGTAAATGCATTAAGAGCTGATATATCAGTTGAACCACCTGCTGAACCTGTATTAACAGTTACATTAAAAGTACTACCATTACCTTTTGTAAATGTAATAGTATTAAGATTTGCCGATGCAGTTGTTAATAAAGAGCCTGTATCGTATGTGATAGTAGATAAATTAGCAGCAAAGATGTTTCCACTCGCACTAATATCTCCCTGCGCATTAACAGATATGTTTAAAGTATTACCTAATCCATCCTGTAAATCAGTATAAGAAGATGAAATAGTCGTATCACTACCCAAATGGATAAGTGATATATAACTTTGTGAAATGTATTGGTTTGCTAAACTTCCCATTTATATTTATTTTATTTTAATCAAATTGCCACACTCTATATGCTACATCAGGGCCTGAACTCCAATTTTGTGGTGTTGTACCCCATACCTGCGGATTTGTCCATAAATCACAAACTGCACAATTTTCAAAATCCGTATATGGTAAAGCAAGTATTGGTAAATTCACAAAGTTATATTCATCATTATTTGTGAATGTATCAACAATAGTATAACACTTATAATCATAATAAGTAGTAATATCCCTTGATGAGTTGGGTGTTGTTTTACTTGCGAATACCTGTCCAACGCTACCACTACCATTTAAAGTAGCTCGGTATTGTGTGCCCGTATCGCAATCTTGGATTATGTAGCCAGAGCCCGAAGGGTTAATTAAAAAAAAAAGGCAACGATTTCTATCGTTGTGGGTGGTGAGTGTAAATGTGGCCACCCAACCGGCTAATCCATTATTGTATTCTTCTGCGAATGCTACGCAGGTTATATCATCGTTTATATCAAACCCTTGCACACCTCTTTGTGTATAAGATGTTAAATCGTTTATGATACCTAAAGTATTTGCGTGTATATCTACTACATCATCTACTCCATAAAATGGAATAGTTTGTGCGTTAATACTTCCTGATGATTCGTTATTCTTATTCTTAATCTTGTCAGCAACAGTCAGCTCAATCGTATAATTGGTAATATTTGTACCAAAGTTAGATTCAGTAATGTTTATGTTACCAATTGGATAAGCTGGGAATTGGTCTACATCTATCTTTGTAATATCTCCTTGAGTTACTTCAGAAATAGATGGGTGATTACTCATTATTGTTTTAAAATAATTTAAAACATTATAGTATAATGAGAAATTTGTACCTGAATTATGAACGATTTGACTCATAGTTTATTATAATTGAATTCCACCAAAATATTGATTCGATTGGTCTGGGTAAATCTGCGTTTGATTTCCTACTGATTGTAAGTATTGTGGTATTTGGTTACTATATGCAATCAAATAGTTTTGTAATCTTAAAACGTAGTAATCAGCATTTGTTTGTGCCTGTTGTTTAAGATAATCTATTTCAGATTTAGATGGTGTTTCTCCTTGCTCACTCTTCTGCTTTACTGCACCATTAGATTTGAATTGTACTGAACTAAATGGAATATACTCAACGCATGAATACCAAATAAGAGTATTCTTAATATGGTCATTCAATAAGTCCTGATAATATACAGACAAACTACCAACAGTACCTGCTTCTATTTCAGCTTGTAGGAATTCGAATAGAACAGTACCTAAAGCGTTCTTTAAATACTTATCCTGCGCAGTTCTTACAAATGGTAATAGAGCATCTGCATCAATAGCACCCTGTAATGGTGTATTCTTAATGATATCGTTTCTTGTTATAAATAGTGCGTATGCCATATGGTTTATTAATTAAATTCTTTTGTAAAAAATGCTGATTGAGTTCCTACCCTTCTAATAAAATCTATTTCACTCATATCTTCTGCTTTGTTTGGTAGTGGTTCGAAATCAGTTTCATCTCCACTATCTTCGGTTATTGCAGGATTCTCTAATGATTCGTTTGTTTCATCTTCTACTTGCGCTACAGTCTTACCTGTTTCTTCAGCAGTTTGTGAAAGAATTACTAAAGGAGTTAATTGCTCAAAATATAATTGTGTATCATCATATCCACCTTCTGTCAAAGCCATATCCAATGTATTTAAGATAAGGTTTTGGAATGGAGATATTGTCATTGTTTGCATAATAGAGAAAGCCGTTTTCATTTCTTCTGATTGAGAAGAGAATCCATTATTAGCAGTACGAATACCAAACAATAAAGGAGATGTTACTCTATGTGCAACTAAGATTCTATCTTGCGTATATTCAGCAACATAGTTATATTTCTCATGTAGGTTATCAATATTAATCGCATCAATTGTAGGTTTGGTCGCTGGGTCATCATTAAAAGATAACATAAAACGTCCAGCGTTATCTGTGCCAGTAAATTTAGCTTGAACCAAATCTTCAATAGTTTGTCTTTCTTCAGGAGCCGGTACACCATTATTAAAGTTTATCATTACTGCCGGTAAGAATCCATTAGTAATGTTATTCAAATGTAAGTTAGATATCTCACCTTCTGAAATTGAGAATTGCATTGCTGCTACCCAATCAGGCAGAGAATAATAGTATAACCCTGGACAATAGTTCTTTATATAAAGGATTTCCATTTTCTCATTCGATGTGCCGAATGCAGGAATCTTCTTTTTATCTTTAATCTTTCTTTGGTCATTCCAATCTACACAATAGTAGTAGTTTTCAATACGTGGAGATGAACCAATCTTTTCTGCTCTTAGATATTGAACAGGTGTGTGGTAAAATTTAATTACCTTAGTATGGTCATCATTCCAATATACTTGGTATGCAGCATTGCCATATAATTTTAAATCAAATGATACTCTCTTTGTTTCTTCTTGCGGAATTAACTTCTGCAATATTTTATCATATGCAGGATTTTTAGAATATACACCTTTACCAAATATCAAATCAGCAATACCTTCAACACAAGCTGAATTTGTAGTAGATACATTGTATGCCATTGTAGTAGCATCAAAGAAATCATCATGCCCATAAACACCAAACGGAATCCATCCATATCTGGTCTTTGTATCTTCAGTTATAATTGGTAGCTGATTGTTATTAACATTTACAATCGAAAATTTTTGTGTTTGTTTCATATTAATCCATTATAATGTATCTATTCTCCGATTGATGAGAGATATATTGTTGATTTTGATTTTCGTAAACTGATTTATCAATTGTTCCAGATGCGTATACCTGAATAGAACCATTCCAAATAGGTTCAGTAGAGCCACTATTAATTAAGGTTGCTCTATATTCAGAACCAACTATTGCACCGCTTATAGAAGCAGTAAATGCTATAATCGATTCGTACCCATTATAAGTTATTCCACTCAATGAAGCAGTGATATTATCCAATAGATACATATCCTGCAAACTCATTGTAAATTGATTACTTGATGTAGGTTGTGTTCTAAATGTATATTCGTTGGATTGAGATATATGGTAAGCCAGCATTATCTATGATTTATCTTGTCTTTATCTAATAATAACATCGATTTATCCATAAATAGTTAAAACAAAAAAAGAGCACACCCGTTAGAGTGTACTCTTTAATATTTTAATGCTATACTGAATTAAGAGTTAGTTCCGTAAACTACAGTGTAGTTAGCGGTTAAACCACCTAATGCGCTAGTTGTTGTCGAACCTGATATAAATGCTGCTGGCAATTTCTCCATACCTGTGAAGGTTGCAGAGTAACCATAAAGGTCACCCATTGCTGCTCCTGTTTGGATAGTTCCTGCTGTCAAATCTGCACCATGCTCTTTACCAACTAATAATGCATCTCCGTTATTAGTCCAAATGATAACCTGTGGTCTACCGTATGCCATGAGTTTGAGCTGAGTAGTCATTTCATTTGTTAACTTCTTCAAATTAAGAACTAATTCTTGTGAGAAGAAAGTTGTACCATTTTCGCGAGACGAGTTAACAGTTTCAGTATATGCGCTAGTCCCTTTAAGTTCATAATAATAAAGGGTAGAACCGGAAGGAACTGCTGTTACCTCTCCGTTACCATTCGTAGTGAAAGAACCTGTTGTGAAGTTGATAAAGTAAACTCCTTGAAGTCCACCAATCGACTCTTTACAAACTTCGTTTCTTCCAGCTGATAAATTACAAGCCATATCTTTAATGTTTTAGTTTTGTTAATATTTGGGTGAGGATTACTCCCCACCCTTAATTAGTTAGTTATTAGTATGCACCGTAGTAAACGATGTCAGAACCGATACCGAATTGAGTACCAGCGGTATATCTCATTACAACACGATAGTTTTGAGAACCATCGATGTTAGCCATGTCTAACACTCTTACTTCGTTGAAATCAGACATCAAGCCTGTACCGAAGAATAAGTTAGATTTTTGAGCTGCAACGATTTTAGATGCACTCATACCTGGACATAATACGATTTCGATACCATTGAAGTTGTAAGGCTTCTCTCCAACGTTAAATTGGTTGTTCCAACCATTAGCGCCAGATGCTCCACCTGCTTGTGATTGCTGATAAGCTTTAGCTACACCTGTACCTACATAAAGTACTAAGTCAGTCTTACCATAAACAGTTGCAGGGATTGTAGCAACTACATCTTCTAATACTGCGATTACGTTTGCTGAAGTAATAGAACCAGAGATAATTGCTCCTGTTCCGTTATCTTTTGCTGCTAATACAGCGCCTGCTCCACCTGCTGCTACTGAAGCAGATAATGCTGATTCGAATCCTAAGAACTGACCATTGATGTTAGTTCCTTGCCAGATTGATTGTTCAGTTGCTTCTGCTACTTTACCACCAACGTAAGAGATTAAGAAATCGTTGAAGTTCTTTGGAATTTCATCGAATGCAGAGAAACCTAATTGTAAAGCTTCCCAGCTATCTACGAATTCTTGCTTACATAATTGTAAGTTAACTTGCAATTCTTTTGGTTCTAAGATTCTTTCAGAGATTGCTACTGAACCTGAAGTTGTGAAATCACAACTAGCATCTTGTACGATACCAGATACGTCTAATTTTTGGATTACTGATTTGTACTTCACGTTTGGCATGATAGATACAAGCTTCTTATCCAAAGTGTTTGCACTTAACAATGCTGCTGCGATGAAACCGCTAGCTGCTTCTCCTGAATAGGTAGAAGTAATTGTAGGAAGTGCGAAATTTTGTTTTGCTTTCATTTTCCTTGTTTTTAAATGATTTTAAATATTTTTACTTATAAAGTTTAGATAAGAAAGATGATTGTGAGTTTACAACCTTCTTACCATAATTTTTACTATTGTTTTCTGCTGAGAATCTCAATCCTTCTTCGATTGGTGCTCCATCTAATTTTGGAAGTTCTTCTTCGCTCATCTCCATTCCTTCTTCTTCTTCAACCACTTCTGAATCAACGGGTGGCATCATAGCCTCTTCCATTTTCATTAGCTTCTTTTCCATCTCTTCGATTCTGTAAGCCATTTCTTCCATCTTCTTTTTCAATTCGATTTCGATTGATGGTTCTTCTTCATCATCTTCAGATTCGGTTTTCTTTTCTTTCATAGGAGCTTCATCATCTTGTGGGATAGTTTCAACTTCTTCAGTTTCTTCTGCCATTTTCAAAGTACCACTTGCAACTTGATTCTTTAAATCAGGCTTCTCATCTGCTTTAGTGATTTCGCCAGCTTGAGGAATATCTTCTACTTTTACAGTTTCTTCATCAGCAGCTGCTAATTCAACGTTTTCTCTTTCAACGATTTTACCGCCTTCAGTTCTAACTTTAATTAAGTTCTCATTTCCAGATTCATCTTTCAATGCTAACTCATGCATCCCGTCTGGTGCTGGAGTTTTAGTTCCATCTTCTGAAACTACGAACAAATCTTCACCTACATCGAATGTAGCTGATTCTACAATTGTTCCGTCTGCTAATTTTGCGTAAGTTAATACCACTTCTTCTTTTGATAAAAGTGATAATATCTTATTTAATACAGTTTTTGAATTCATGTCTAAATTGTTTTATATTGTTAATAACATCTATGTTTATAAAAATCATTATTTTCTTAATATCCAAAGTGATATTTTTGTGCATCCCAGTTCTTTGTTACAGACCCTGAATCTAATTGTGATTTGTAGATTCTAGTTATTGAAGTTTTTCCTACAAAACCTGCATTACTAAAATTAATTCCTAATGAGCCTGGTGCATACATTGAACCTGATGGTGAATATATTTGTGTATATGATGTGCTTATACCTGTATTTACACCATCTATATATATTGAACCGCTTGCTGCAGCTGGATATGATATCAGTAATTGATGCCAAGTACCTGTTGGAACGTATGAACCTAAATCTATTTCTTTAACAAAAGTTCCAGGTACGCCTATTAACCACAAATCATTTTGTGGTTGCAAAATCGTATATGCTGAATGGCCATTGCCGAAATTAAAAGTATTACCAATAAGTGTCATATTTGTACCTACTGGTACTGTTCTATTAAACCAAACTTCAATTGTGTATGCACTTTGTGATGGAACTAAATTTTTCCATTCAACATTTGTAGGTATTGAACCTGTGTTAAAATCTAACCAACTACCACTTGCTGATGAACTAAATGGTGCACTACCTGATATTGTTCCTGCTAACGAAGATACTAAATCAACAACGCTAGAACCAGAACCTGGATAACATTGTGTATCATTGAAATCATAATAGAATGCCAAACTCTGCGATACTATCGGGTCCGCAAAAGGACCAACTTGACCAAATACTTCAGTGCTTCCTAAATATGCGGAAGTAACAGGCGTAGAGCCTAAGTACATACCTGATACAGTAGAGCCTCCTAATGATATAGCCATATTAAATTATTATGTATAATGTATTTGGGTCTTTAGGTGATAATGCGGTGTATTCTGCAGAACTTAATGAAATTATTTTAGTTACTACATCGGTACCTGTAAATGTATCTCCTACGTTTGTAATTACACTACCACTTGCAGAGCCCGATAAGAAATTCATTGAGCCTGTAAATGAACTACTTCCACTTACGTTTAATGTACCTTCTACAAATGTATTCGAACCTGAATCAATTAAAAATCCAGTCTTTCTTGCTGAAGTTCCCGTACCTGTACCTACTGCGAAAACAGTTTCAGCAGTCATATCTTTTGTACCATCTATTGAGTTCCATCTACCAGCGAATACTGAACCCCAATCTGCTGCTGTTGCTGCTGTTGGTCTACTATTAGTACCAATGGCTACTAACGATTGTCCTAAAAGTATTGTAGAGTTAACTTGTGCTAAATCACCATTTAGAGATGCAGATATTACGTTTCCACCACCAATGAAACCAGAAGCAGTAAGTGTTCTAGGTGGACCTGTAAAGGTTGTATTGGAGCCTGATGCGTATATAAAGTTAGGACCAATATTTAATAATCCACCAATTGTAAAGTTTGCAGTATTACTATTAAAGGTTGTTGGAAAATATGAGTTGTTTACCGTTAAACTACTTTGAGCAATTACATTACTAAAATTTATAGATGAGCTATCCATATTTAGAGTAGCCGTTCCACCAATATTATTATTAGTTATAGAAACAGATGATGATAAAGAAGTTTTGTATGCAGTTGCATTAACCGTTCCATTTATTAGGTTATTACTAAATGTTAAACCTGATACTGCTTTATCAAAACTAGTAGCTGTTGCTGTTCCTAATGAAATAGATGTACCAGTAACGTTAGAAATTACGTTACCATTCATCGTATATGCTGATGAAGAAACAGGTGTTCTTAATAATACACTTGCATTCATAAAGTTACTACCCATAGTAATTGGGAATGCTGCGGAGCCTGTTAATGATGGAATTGCTAGTGGATAAATATTATTCTGTCCACCAACATATCTAACAAATCCTGCAGTTACGTTAGATGGGTTAGTAAATATGTTATTACTACCTGATACAATAGTACGTTGTGTACCAGCATTAGCTTTCCATATAAAATTCACCTGGTCTGCCGATGATGCTGATATATGAGCCAATGCTGCAGATGATGATGCAAATGTTTTTCCAACTAATACTAAACTACCAGATATTGTAGCAAGTGTTGCTGTATTTAAAGAAGCATCTGAAAGCGTTTGAGTACCTGTAAATACATTCGAACCTGTTGTTGCGAATGAACCTGTCTTAGCCTGAATATCATCTACTTCCGCTTGAATAGATTGTGTAAATGCGTTTGTACCAGCGATTGATGCGGTAAACCCTTCTAATGCGTTTATTTCTAATTGTGCACTTGCGGTAAAATTGTTCAAAGGAACTAATGCTGATACACTTAATACTGAAGAAGTAAATGCAATCAATGAATTTACTTTAGCATCATTAGATTGTGTATATGAATTAAATTCAGTTTGTGATGTATAATTGGTATCCAAAGATGAACTCCAGCTTTCCAAATTATCTATTCTTAAATCAAAGGATTGTGATAATAAGGTTTGAGATTGTGTGTATGCATTAAATTCAGCTTGAGATGCATAACTTACATCTAAAGAAGAACTCCAGCTTTCTAAGCTAGTTATTCTCGTGTTAGCACTCTGTGTAAATGCGTTTGTTCCTGCTACACTTGCTGTAAATGCGTTTAAAGCATCAAATGTAACAGTGAATGATTGAGTGTAATTATTAAACGCAGTTTGATTCACTGTGGAATCAATCATGTCTCTATTAAATTCCCTTAATACTGATGGAGTAATTTGTCCATTGTTGTTATTAGGGAATGATTGATTATTTTCTACTATGAGAGCCTGTTTGCTTATCTCTGCCATATTGATTTATTTTTTCTTTTAATCTAGTACAATGTCGAAACCATCACTATATCCATCACTAAATGCACCACCTTTAGTTCTGTTAGGTGATTCAATCACTCCAATACCTTGCTGCATTAACGCACCTTGACAACACTTAACATCGTAAGTATTTGAGTCTAAACATAAACAAGCTCTTCTGCTGTTCTTAGGAGAACTTAATCCGCGTGTTGGACCAATGTATATGCCGCTATTATTTTCTCTATTTACAGAGTATCTTAAATTACCATTACGGCTGTTAGACCATTTACCCATAATATAGTTCCGTTTTATGTAATAACACCAATAAAACTAAAAATGATTATAGACCATTTCTTTTTAGA
>Ga0315903_10002169_pt1 | contig 29325 bp, 17 predicted proteins | sample LakEriMetagenome_7_FD_203524 | JGI IMG/M metagenome (GOLD analysis project Ga0315903, IMG submission 203524) | Freshwater fungal communities from buoy surface, Lake Erie, Ohio, United States - Buoy 2 MA119 | ecosystem: Environmental > Aquatic > Freshwater > Lake | place: USA: Lake Erie, Ohio... | reverse complement strand
AGCTTTCTTCAAAGCACTAGACAAATTCTGTTGGTTAAACTTGCCACCCTCATCTATTAGTAGAGTGGACATACTTGTTTCAGCTGCAGACTCTTCAACAAGAGCCTTTTTAATAACTTTACCATCTTTTACTAATGTACCATATAGTCTAATGACTACTGATTCTTTTTCTTTATGAAATACAGATAGCTGTGAGCTGTTCTTTAGAACGTCCAGATAGACAATGTCTGCTGTGATTTGTAAACTAGCTGATGGATCAATAGCATAGTCCATGTCTTGCAACACTTCTTCTATTATATTCTTAACACCAAACTCTAGGTTTCTATTACCAGCAAGAGCACCTATCTTCACTTTGTTAGTGACAGCTCCAATGCTAATCTTGTTAGACTGCTCGTAATAAATGTTACCTGGACTATTTTTAAATCTGCCATCAAACTTCCATGTAAGTTGATTGACAATGTTTTGAATCTTCTCATGCTGGTTTGTAAACTCCAGGTATAAGAAAAAGACCTGTGCACCTAGGCCACATAAGATGAATATCAGAGCACCATAGAGAAAAAACAAAAATAGTTTTTGCCCTATGTATGTTCCAATTTGCGATAGTTTTGCCCCCATAATATTTTTTATTTTCCTTGTCCTCTATACTTCTTGACAGCTTTGTCTTTAGGACCAGAAGTTTTTTTAGCCTTGCCACCCTTGCGTTTGCCAAAGCTAATCTTCCTGCTGTCTGCTTTTACCTTTGCCATGTTGGTTGTTTTTAAATGTTAAACTAATGATGAATGATATTCTTTGAAGTGTTTGATGCGATCTGCAAGACCAATAGTACCACCATTTACACGCTTGGTAATCTTAGTCACTACAGCATCTGTAGCTCCTTCATCTGCTATTTTATTTAATCCATTCTTGCTCCAGAACCAAGCTGCAGATAACAGCGCATACTGTGTACCAACTAGATTAGGATCTGCATCAGGTCCTAGTCCTATTGATTTAAAGAATGCTGTGTAGTTATCTTTACCAGTCAGTTGTATTGCTCCTCTTCCACGAAACTTATAACCATCTCCTGATGCTTCAGGACCATTACCCATACGTCCACCATATACAAGATTTGCAATCTTCTCAGGCTTCTTAGCATAGGCTAGTGCTTTAGGTTCATCAATTGTTCCATCAGCACGCTTAAAATACTTTTTAAATGTGTTTGTTAATCCTTTAGCACCATAGTTAAGGTTTTCTTGGAATGCTCTAAATCCACCACTCTCATGTCCTGTTTGTGCTAGGAAATGAGCAAGGCGCACTGGGGTGTTTATCTGAAACTTCTCCATCACCTCAGGTATCTTATCTAATATGCTATCAGGGACATGCCCCTTCAAATTATTTAACGTCATTCTTCTTCTTCTTTTTAGGTTTTTTCTTAGCAGCTACAGGCTTTGGTTCAACAACTAGGATTGGTTCCTCTTGCTTAACTTCTACAGCTGTACCAGCTAGTTCTTTCTTACCAAATAACTTTTTAAGTAAGTCTAAAATCTTCTTCATGTTTTATTTTTTAAGTTTCCAAAATGTCTGAAAGCCATAACTTATTTGACCATCAGTGTTTGTACCAACTGTAACACTGTAAATCTGATCACTCTTAGTCTTAAGAAGCACACCAGCATTTAGGTTTGTTACACCCAGTGTCTTATTACCACCTATACCACCACCTGCATACAATTGATTCTTCAGAGGGGCATACTTAGTGATAGTAGTTGTTGTATGAATTGTAGGTATCTTATAATGATATTGATATCCACGATTATCTAGTTTGTTAGAATGCACTGTATCACTCACCACTACATATCCTACAGAGTCTAGCTTTAAGCTGTCCACGTAAACATTTCTAGCTAGGAACATTCCTAATAGTTTCTCATATTGCAGCTTCAAAGCAGCATAATTTGTATCAGCTATATACTGAGGAGGAAGTGTATCATGTACAGGAGGAAGTGTTTTGTAAACAGTCATTCTCTTTACGATGAGACTATCACGCACTTCATATGTTGTATCATGTACAATGACTGTGTCAGGTCCCTTTGGTGCTTTATCAGGGCCACAACCAGTTCTTTGTAAGACTATAATTGCTATGAGCACAAGTATAGCCAGCGTTAATATGTTTTTATTCATTGTCTTTCTTTTTAGTTGAAAATTTATCCCATGTAGTGAATCCCATTCCTACGAATATGATACCAGCTACCAGGTCTGCCATGTGTGTATTAACATTGAAGTTAAACATGAATGCACTGAGTAAGCATACAGCACTCAATGTAACAATAGTTCTCTTATGACTAGTAGATCCACGCTCATCTGTGAGCATGTCTTTTAAAATATTTCTAAGGCTCATATGATTTCTTTTTTAACTTAACATAAGCATACTCTCTGTTGTCAGCAATCCTAACTATCAGAGGAGGTTCCTCTGCAGGTGCAACAGGAGCACTCGCTTGTGTTTTGAAGACATTCCTTTCTAGATTATCTATACGTGTCTTGTCTACATTAGACTGGGCCATGAGAGCTTTGACATCAGCTTTAATTTCACTAACATCATTCCAAATCATCATTGCTAGTATTGACACTAGGCTAGGGAAAATCCAAACTTTGAAGGCTTCAATTTGTTGTTTCATTTGTTTCATAAATGACAATAGCATGCCCTTCCCTAATTGGGGAGTCACGCTATGTAATTAAAAAATAGAGGGTTTATTTCTTTATGCCGTACTTAATCCATTTGTACCAAACACGTTCATGGATAAAATATATAAATGGCTTGTATGCCAGTTCAGCAACACTGAATGCAGCACCTATCTTGATACTGCCTGTTGCTATCCACATAAGAAGGAATCCAATTCCTGTGCTTATGAGTCTGTAACTTATAGTTTTTGCTATGTGTCTTTTAGTTCCTACCATTAGAGCTTGCCTTCAGCTTTCAATTGTTCTCTAATCTTAGTTGCTGAGATGTCATGTATATCTTGGGGAGGTGTATGTTCTATAACATCGTAACCAATACCCCTACCAATATTGATAGATTCAATATCAGGGATAATCATAAGTCTCACTCTTCCTTCTTCAATTAAGTCCATCAATTCTTCTGTCAAATTCATCATCACTTGCCATGCAGACCAAGGGTTCTTTTCATCCTCTTTAACATCTCTTACACAGAGAAGTACATTCTTACCTTCATTTAATTTCTGATCAATTAACCATCTATGACCAGGATGCCATGGTTGCCATCTTCCTATGAACATAGCCCAACCACTTCCATTACCATTACCCTTTGCTAGAATCTTCATCAATGTAGTTTTGAATTTTAGTAATACAGTCTTCAATTGATAGATCTGATGTATTTAGTTGTAACACTTTTTCTTCTAGGTATTGGAATTCAAAGTCTTTAACATGGAATTCTTCTCTACCTCTTTCTCCAGTATAATGTAGATATACCCACTTAACATCTGGAACCAGGCTATTTAAATAGTCTCTAGCTTCTTTGTAAGGATATACTAAAGACAATACAACATCATTACCATTGTAATGTAAATATGTAGCAATGTCACTAGCTCTATTAAGGTTGCTTATTCTACCTTCTTTACTATAGTTTGTGTTCTTAAACATAGTTCTTAGATGATCTCCATCTATATGATAGTCATATAGTTCTTCAAATTCTAGCTCTTGAGCTAATGTAGTTTTGCCTGAGTGAGGCTGCCCAAATAGTACTACTATCATGGTATTATATGATTGAATTCTTTAAATTTTTCCTCTGGTATACATACACAATCAAGACATTTGCCACTCTCTGTTTGATAAGGAATGCCTTCTTGAAACTGCTTTACCACATATCCTAATGATTCTATCTTAGATTTTAGTTCTGCCTCTGATGTTCCTTGTTCTTTCAGTAGGTGATCTTCAAACTCTATGAACATATAAGGTCTATGTTTCTTAATAGTTTCTTTAGCACCATCAATCACAAATGATTCGTATCCTTGTACATCTATTTTAATAAATGCAATACTAGTAAAGGTGTAACTGTCTAAAGCTCTTTGCTCAACTATATCTCCTCCATAGTTACTAACTCTTACATCTCCAAAGTTAACTTCTTCTTTACTGTGATAATCAGGAATCTGTATAACAACTTCTTTATCAACACCATTTCCAATTGCCACATTTTGACAATATACATTGTCTAGTCCATTAAGGAATACATTAGCACACAATTGATAGTATATGATACGTTGTGGCTCAAAACTAAACACTCTACCGTGGTCACCAACTAAATGAGAAAAGTCTACAGCAAAGTTACCATTGTTAGCTCCTACGTCAAGAATATCTTTTCCTTCACAATCTATTTGATTCTGTTCAAGGAAATCAAACATATACTTCTCATACTGCCATCCATTTATAATAGAGCTTGTAACAGCATTATCTTTAGGAAACAAAGCATATATTAACTTGTTTACATGAAAAGCATTTCTAAAATCCTTTTTATCAAGTTGATATAAACCTATTTGAAACTTTGTCTTCATTACTTACTGTATCTAAAGGTATCAAAGAACCATTTGTAATTAGTGTAAATCCAATCTGTAACATCCTTGCCTAATAGCTGCTTAGCTTTAGAAGGAACAGGTTCAAGCTTGGTTCTAATCACGTGGTCACCAAAAGCACCATACACCTCATCATCTTCTTTAGTTAATTGTTCTATGTTATCAAAGTCATGTTTGTAATGAGGAATGCCAAGGTATTCATATATCCTAATCATCTCTGTATCAGGATAAAGACACAAGTCTTCAAACCTTACAAATAACATCTTGCTATCTAATCCCATCCTGAATATCTCAGAGAGTCTTTCAAAAGCTAGTCCTACAGGAGGATTTTGTGACCAGATGTCAATGCGTTTAGGAACTGTTGTTCCTTGTCCTTTAGACCAATCTAATATATCAGATTGTTTCTCTGGGTGCTTTCTAAAATTACCTTCCATAGAAGCAAAGATATCACGTGGGTCTCTCACCATGCAGATAATCTTTGGTTCTTCTCCTTGTACAAACTGTAGGAAGTCATAATGAATCCCCCATCCTCTGCTTTTATCTATAACATATTTCTTGTCTGTAATAGCGTTGTAGAAAGCATCCATACCAGCTTTACAGAAAGCTTTATAACCATCTTCCATTAATTTAGGATCCTGTGCTTTAAACTCAGGAGAGTTGGTATAGTTAGCTCTTGCTGCAAATATTAATTCAAGAACACCACTTGTAGGGGTTGCATACACATCAGGGTTTTGAGCCAAGATGTTTTGCAATAATGTACTTCCAGCTCTAGGTAGAGAGCTTTGATAGAATATTTTATCCATATGTAGTTATGCTTTTAGAGAAGCGATTATGTTATCAACGTTGAATATTTCATGTTCCATATTATAAGGAAACTCTAATAGGTTCCCTGCAATATCAAACTTCTGGAAATATGCATTACGTAGTTCTGGTTTCTTTGTATGTGGGTTAGCTAGAATATTACTGTGTATATCATAACCAAACACCACAGGACTGTTAGCTATCCATAACACTGTAGAAGGTTTATCTAGTCCAGCTGCTGCATGTTGTGCAAAGCTGTCCATAAACAATCTCTTCTCGCTTAGTTCTATCAACACAGCCAAAGCTCTAAAGTTGTCTGTTACAGGGATTGTTCCAGGGAAAGCTGTTTGATCTTCCCTTCTTATGTGAACAATATTGTAATCATTTCTGAATTCCTCTATAACATTCAACACTGTATTAGCTGGAATGTCTCTAGCCCATGAGTATTTTAACTCTTGTCCTGCAGCACCCCCATTGGTTTGCATTAGGAATATAGGCTTATCAGAGGTGAACTTACTACCAAAGAACTGACGCTCTCTGTCTGTTAAATAGATTTGTGGTTTCACATTCTCAGGAGCAGGTAAACCAAACATCCTAGTCCATGTATAGCTAAGATGTTCATCCTGTCTAATGTAATGTGTATCCACATAAGGATCGTGTGCAAACACAGCAAACTCCTTGTTCTCTATATAATCCTGGTAGAAGTAGGCAGCTTGACCAAAAGCAAATGATCTGTGAACATATGGATTGTTCAAGAACACCTCAGGGTAGCCACTAACAACAATCAGTTGATCTTCAGGATATTGGTGATGTATCACCTCACACATGGATGTAGCAAGGATACACTTGCCAATACCCCCATTGATCTGGAAAATAATATTCATAACGTTGGTTTTGCCTGCAAATATATGTCATCTCTACGAGAAAACCAAATTAATTTTCATTATTTTAGCTTATGCTTCTTCAGCAGAGGCTAAAACAGCAGCAGCAAGATCTGCAAACGCTGTAGTGTCTAGATCTGCATACTGCACTCTAAAACTCTTTGCTTCTGGTTGACCAGGAGCTGACTGTATAATTCCATTTTGGAATATATACCCAAGACCAACATCTCCAAACTTAGCGTCTATTTTTTGTAGAGCAGTTTGAAGACTATCATTAGTATTGATGCCAGTGTATATTAAATTCTCACCTTCATAGAATACGCAGGTGGCATTTAGTATGACTGGACATGGTTCTGCTGAGCAAGATACATCCATAATATATTAATAATAAAAATGTGTAAGTAATTGATACGCAAATAGGTGTACCTCTTCCCATAGAGTACACCTATATACGCAAAAATAGTTTAAATTAGTTTATTTTCAATGAGTTACGTAAAACTATGCTACATAATATAGCATTATTTATCTACTTTCTTTCTGTATAGTAACGTCATATTCTTTAGCAAACTCAGAGTCAAATATAGCTAGGTAAGTTACAAGTGATTTTGTGAAAGGGAACATCTTCATAGCGTTCTTTATAGGCTGAGCTTTCTTCCTTACATCCTCTGTTGTTGTATCTAGTTTCATATCAAGCCCTGTTGTTTCCATCCATAAGTGATCTACAAATCTACCAAAGTCTTTGATAAGACCTGCTGCTGGGAATATACCCTGATCTAATAGGGATTGGTAGTTCACTGGATTATAGAAGAACGAAAGCTCACCCACAAACTTATCTATTGTTTTTAACGCAAATCTGTGGAAGTTTTTAGTAGCCTTATCTTTATCATCATCAGGTTCCATGAATCCTAGAGACAACATCAATCCTATCAGTGCTCCTAGAATAGCTAGTTCTTTAATCTGATTGTGTAAGTTGTTTCTCACCATATCAATGAACTCCTCTTTGGTCATGTATAACTTTTGACCTGTAGTCTTTTCATATTCTTCTGCATACTCTTCATACATTTCATTAAGCTTCTTAATACCATCATCATTCATGTTAATGATGTTAAGTAGGTTAGTTTGCTTATCCTTGAATGAAGAACCAATTACAGCAGCTAGTAGACGAATACGTCCAATGTCATACTTCTCACCAATAGGTATTCCATCCTCTCCAATCTCTACAGAGAAGTCATCGCTCACTCTTCTAAACTCAGAGAAACGTGTATCTGTTAGCTTTGGTATCCAGTTTTTGAACAACATCATAGACTTGGTCCAGATAGACATAGACATTCTGTTGATGTCACCATCTGATAAGTTACCTGTTGCATTTCTAGATATACGTCTGGTTAATGTAGTAAGTCTTTGTATCTCATCTCTATTGTTTAGATCTAAGCCAGGGATAACTAACTTACCATCTACTAGTTTTTTAGTATTAGCAATAGATCTTGTCTTCTTTAACTCTTCAATCTCTGATTCTATCTTAGCTTTGCTTTCTTGAAACTTAGCAGCACTATCATATCTGTCTTTGTACTTACTATTTACAAACTCTCTGATACTAATTATCTTACCATTCTCAACCATCATGTTCTCAAGCAATGTTAAGAATGTAGCTTTCTCTAATAGTTGTTCTGGCTTTCTCATAAACACCATCAGGAAGTCACCTAGGTTACCTCTTGTTAATGTGCTCATACCAGCTCTGTTGAACTCTTCATAAGAAGGGTCATCTTTCAATGGCATGAATGTATTTATAAGTTCTGTAAATGCTTCTCTTTCTTCTCTGCTATCAAACCTCTGACCAATAAGTTTTGTTTCATTCTTCAAAAACTCTCTACTCTTAAAGTAGTTACCTGCTTGGGTGGCAATCTGAATGTTACCACCAAACATGTTGGCAGCACCAGAGATGAATTCAAACCCAAGGGCTTTTAACTGGAATGCTCTATTAGCAGCATCCATTGTTTTGATTAATGATGTAGGTGAAGGATTTTCTTCAGGTGAGAAGATTTCTTTACCAGCTAGTCTATTAATACCATTCTTAACAAAGTTTGTCACCTTACCCATGTTCAATGGTAAGTCTGCATTATCTACAGTGTATTTCTGATCATACAATAAAGCTCTTAAGAACTCATCATATATCTTTGTATTCTCCTCATTACCAGGGAGTTCTTGTACATTACCATCCTTTCTAACTACATCACTGTATCTAGTGGTGTTAAGGTGTCCCTTGAATGATTCAATAGTTCTTACTAAGTTTAACTGACCCTCTACGTCAGATAGATACTTATATTTCTCTACCTGTTGGATGTATAGGATTAGGTTTTTAAATAGGTCTTCACTCACCTCAGAGTAGTCATTTACTCCTGTGTCAGTTTGTGTGAAGTCATATGTATAGTATTTAGGAATACCATTTTGTAGTTCTCCTGTGATTTCGTTGATGCTACCATAACCAGTGTCATCTGCTCTAGCTTGAAGACTGTTATAGAAGTTGCTCATGATAGACAACTTGTTATCCCATACAAGCTGCTCAGCCATACTCTTTCTAATGAATGGTAGGAAGTTTTTAGACACCATGTTATTGATGTAACCAATATCCTTTGCCTTCTCATTATACTTGGTAATGAAATTATACAACTCAAGTAGGTCAGGGTCTTTTTGGATCTCTAAGTATTCTTCAGAGAACCAATCATCTTTAGGGTGTCTTTTGATTACATAGTTATTGAAGCCATTAAAGTCTTCTCTATCTATATCCCATAAGCGTTGTGCCTCAAGTATATATCTTTCTCTTTGATCATTTTGTTCTTCCTCTGAACCAGAATAAGAGTTCTTATTGATTTTAGAAATTTGACTTTCTAACAAAGGCATAGCTTCTTTTCTGTAAGATTCTACATCAATGTTATTTAATAACCATTCTTTGTCTCCACCTTCTTTAGCTTTCTCATCCACTTGCTCAAAGAAGTCTTTCTTATACTTATAGATTAGTTTGTTTACTAATCCACCTTCTGTAGTCTTTTGATAGAGTTTTTGTATAAGCCTTCTTGTATCACCACCTCTAGCAACTAACTTATCTCTGAGTTTCATTAAGACTTCCACCTCTTTGAAAGCATCAGCTGCAGCACTATTCTTTGCTGTAGATGTAAGTTTATATAATACCTGTAGCGCACGTGAAGGTAGTTCTGATACACCTCTAAACCTAGCTGCCAATCCTTTGATTACTGCTTCAGCTTTGGTTAATCCTGCTACAAGGTTTCTTTGTCCTATGTGTTTATCAGCAAAGGATTCAGCTGCTTTGGTAATTTGTTTGATAGAAAGTCTGATTGATTTAGACTCAGAATCTAAGTCTTGTAATATCTCTTTTCTAATAGCTACGTTCTCTTTTTCTTCTTCACTAGCAGCTGACTCTTCCATGTCTGCTGTATAAATCAAGTAACCTATATCATCACCAATGCTTGAAAAGACTTCAGAGAATCTGATGTAGTTGTTCATGTCATCAGCAAAATCAGACAACTCTTCATTTGTAGAGTCTGTATCTCTAGCAGCTCTGTCTTTATAGATAGTGTTATAGTCATTTAAGATTCTCTCACCATCTCTTCTCATAACCTGGATTACATCCACTAGTGGTTGTAGGTTACCAGTTCCTTGCACTAAACGAATAGCTCTTCTTAAGGTATTCATACGTTCAATCTTGAACATACGTTCTCCCTCATCAGTCACTTTCTCTTTAGCATATTCACGCATTAGTGCATTCAACTTACGTAATACACCATCAAGTGCTTCACTACCAGTGGTTTCTGATTCTTCAGATAGAGGAATCAACTTAAGGTCTATGAGAGGATCTATCTTAGACTTATCTACAGAACCAATTGCCATACCCTGAAGTTCATAACCTTGTCTAGGATCTTGTTTATCTTTCAATCCAAACTCCATAGATATAGGAATAGCACGTAACATGCCAAACTCCTTTACACCATAGTTATCACGTAGCATTTGTTTGTATGTACCAATCTGGATATTGAATGCTCCTTGCTTAAACCAAGCAACATCATTACCAGCAATATACATAAACTTCCAGTCTAATATGTGACCTTTACCATCTGGATCTACAGCAAGAAAGTCAATTGTACCAGCCTCTTTGTTTTTACTATCATAAATAATCACCTCAGAGAACACTAGCGTATCCTTAGGGAATGTTTTAATTAAGTCAGAGTAATAAGTCTCAAGCATGTCATACATTGCTTGGGTCTCTACATTAAATCTTTCAGGTCTGTCTAGTGGTTCAGGTCTTCTTGTACCATCCTTATTAAAGTATCTTTCATGAATCTCTTCTAGATCTTTGTGACCTGCAACACCATATTTTCTTTTAAGTTCATTAAAACTCTTCTCTGCTTCAGTGAAAATCTTATTACCAAACCTTTCTTTATACCAAGCTTTAACTCTATCAGTTACCCTCTTTGTTATCTTGGTCCAAGTGCCATCGCTGTTCTTGATTTCATAGCCATTGTTAGCCTCTTCAGAATCTAACAATAGAGGGTCTGTATTTTTAGAGTCATACTGAACCTTTTTAATATAGTTAGGATCTTGCGTCTTAGCTATATTCTCCTGTATTGCTTTCTGAGGAGCAGTTACAATTTGCTCTACGTTGTCAAGAATATCTTGTGGAACCTCACCATTGTATTCATCCCATAGGTAATGAGCCATTGCCTCACCTCTGAGTTCTACAAGTTGTTTCCAACTGTCTGAGTTTTTATTTGGACACGTTGCCATATTAGCAGATTTCTTTTAGTATATTACCAATTTCTTCAGGAGTATATCCTAGTTTCTTTAAAAGCTTACCATCTATTTCTAGTTTTGTATAAGCTCTACCATCTTGTAAAGTTAAGGTTTCTTGTGGATCCCCAACGAATATTTTAGCAGCGTCTTGTATTTTCTTTAATACTTCAGTGGTTTTAATACTGTTGACTTTCTTTTGGAAATCAGCAAGTGCTTCATCTATAGATTTGAATCTATCAGATGCTAACAACCCTCCTGCTTCAACAGCCCACTGAGTCTTGTATACACTACCATCAAAATCAACAGCGTTGTTTGATACATAAACTTCAGAGTTAGGGTATTCAGGAATGATAACTTTGTATCCTTCTTTTTCAATATCTCTGCCATCTATAGGTGATATAAACTTCACCTTGGTTGTAGCTCTTCTTGGAAGAGATATCTTACCCTCGATTACAGTTGTGCTTTCATCAAAGTTTTGTGGAAGAGTTACAGTTTCTTTGTCTGTACCTGTAGCCTCATCATATGTAAAGTATTCTAGTATATCAGCATCCTCTACTTCTTTTGATTCTTCAAAACCATTAGGAATTACAGATGTTTTAACCACATTATAAAACTCATTAGCTTTGATTCCATCTCCCCAAGCATTGATGTGCTTGTAGGTATAAACGTCTGTGCCATAGAAGTTTTTGGTAGTTAATGGAGATGTTCCATTATACACCTTCTTGAATAAAGCCTTCTTAATGTAAGAATAGTCTCCTCTCTTTCTCATTTCAGCTTTCTCTTCTCTACCACCAACTTCCCAAGAGTATACAATGAAGTCTTTATTTGCCTCACGTGCTAGAGAAGAAAGCTTCATTAACTGTGGAATTCTTCCTAGGTTTATAGCATTTTCAAGAGTTTCATCTTTTAAATTCAATGCGCTAGAATAGAACCATTCTCCAAGTGAGTCTTGTTTTAACTTAGCCTTTCTGTATGGAACAATGTCATCATTATTCCAGTTGTTTCTTTGGAACACACCTAACTTATAGAAGTTATCTAGACCAGGCATATTGTTTATTGTAGACAATGTTTTGTTGTACACTTCCTCAAAGTCTTCGTATGGAAGTAAGTTTGTGTAAGATATAGGACTCTTAGACAATCCTGATTGTAACACAGCAAGTCTTACAATTTTGCCATACAATGGATCATCACCAAGGTATTCTTTTAGTTCTCTAAAGCCATTGATGATTTCGTTTTGATCATACACCTTGTTGATCTTGTTCTTTATCTTAACATTATTCACCCCACCTTTTGTTGGAGAAGGTAGTTGTTCTAGTAACTTAATTGCTTGGTTATCAGCTAGTTTGTGTGCTTTGTTATTTTTAACTTTAACTACAAAGTTATTAATGTCACGAGCAGCATTGTTATCTGATAGTAGTATATCTGTAATCTGAGTGTTTAACTTTCTATCCACTTGTACAGCCCAGTCAAATAAGTCAGCCACAGCTTTCTGTGCCACCTTAATAAAGTCTCCATCTGGTAAATCTATGTAAGGAAGAAGCACCTTCTCTATCACACTTCTTACGTTCTTATTGTCAGACGTAAGTATTTCAGCGTATGCATTTCTTACATCCTGTAATCTATTAGACATCACTCCTAAGAAAGAGTTCTCTAAAATAGAGTTTACACCAGGAATAATGTTACCATTTTTATCTACAGAAGCAATGATTGTATTCTGTGCTTTGATAAGCTGTTGTTGTTTCTTGAATACTAAGTATGGGTCATTGAATGTAGCTGTATCAAAGTTTGAACCCTGCGTTACAGTGAACAATTGACTTGCCATCTTAGCATATTTCAAGAACTCATCCAACATAAACTGTTGCTCAGCTCTATCATCTTGGCTAGCAAACTTCTTAGCACCTAGCGTTTGTAATAACTTAGTGTTATTAGGTATGTTTGTAAACCTATTAAAGTTGTAATTTTTATTTACAGCATACTTTGGATTTTCTTTTATTTCTTTTACAAAGTCATCAATGAATAACCAAGAGTATCCAGAGTTTTCAATCTTACGTAAGTAGTCACGTATGATTGGTTGGTTCATGAAGTATGCAACAGACTCAATAGGTACACCCACCTTGGTTAAGAACATCCATGTAGATGCTACGTTAGGTGTCATACCTAATTCAATAATCCAAGGACCTTTTGCAATATCCACAAATCCATCAATAAACTGAGATAGGATATCAGAGATTCTTTGTTTGCTTTGATTGTAAACCTGAGATAGGCTTGGGTATGTTTTACCATTAACCTCTACAGTGTTGTAGCTTTCAAACTTGATCTTACCATCACCCATCCATTCTTTATCTACATTATTTAACTTATCTTGCATGCCATCAAAGTCAACAAAGATGTTGCTTCTTTGGTTAAGAGAGTGGTTTGTTTGGTTAACAGCAGCAATACCAATAGCATACTTACCAGATATGAACGCTTGTCTAAGTCTAGACATAAACCTTCTATCTAACATGTTGCCTGGATCAGTATAGTCAATCTTAGCCAATCCAATCTTTCTAACAATATCACCAGACAAATCTTTTAATTGATCTGCTGAGTTAGGAGTTGTTAATGGCTCAAAGTTCTCTTCACTAGATATAAGGTTCTCAAGAGATTTAAAGTATGCGTTCTCTAATGACCTTTTGTATAACTCAAAGGTATTCATATCAAGACCCATAGCTTTAATCTTTTCAATAGCCTTTTCCCCTACACCAAAGTAAGGAATAACTCTAAGGTCACCATTCTTATCTTGATAGATGTTCTTTAAGTATAAAGATAACTTATCAATGTCAAAGTCAGAACCTGCTTTCTTAACTAATGCAGATGGGATAATTATACTATCTCCAAATTCTTTAGGTAAGAACTTAGCCACCTTAATGACATCAATAGAGTTTTGTTTCTGTGTAGGAATACGAAACCCTATACCTTTTAGTATCTCTTGTCCTTCGTCTGTATTGTTAAGATAGTCTAACAGCTCTTGATCTGTCATGTCTATATCAAACCATCTTGATAACATCACCTCAGCAACACGCTGTCCTTCTTTGTTAGTATAAAACTTAAGTACATCAGACGTGTATCCTTTCTCACCTGCCTTCTTAACTCTGTTCTCTTCCATAAAGGTAGATGGAAGCTGTACTCTCATACCACCATTCACCTTTTGAGAAATCACCTCTCTATCAGCAATAGAGTATAGAATGTTTCTAATCTGTTGGTAAGCAGGAGTAGCTTCTAGTGTAACCTTGCCTTCTAAGAAACCAGCTAGTGAATCAGCAATGTTGTCATTCACCTCTCTCTTAAGTATCTCTCTACGTAATGTATTAGCTGCTTTAGAGAAGTTTGTCACTTCAAATTTTTCACCTACCTTCTTGATTCCCATTGAGTTAAGAAGATTGTTAAATCCTAAACTAATCATTCCCTCAAGAATGTATTGGTTATTCTTAATCTCTTTGTATAATGGAGAAGCTTCCTTTTTCTTTCCTTCACTTAGTCTATTCCAAACTTCTATTCCTTCCTTATAATCTATAGGAACACCAGCTTCCATTAAGTCAAGTGTAGCTAGCTTGGTAACCTGACTACCTCTTGTACCTTCTCCATCTTCTTTAGATGGTACATCAGACTGAGTAGCCATGATAGAGAAAGGAATGTTTATAAGTTGCTTGTCAGTAAAAGGTGTCTCATTAAAGTTATCATTTTCATCATATGGATCAAATGTTTCTTGAGCTCCCACCTTTCTACCAGACTTGAATATAACATAGTCAATGTCTTCTCTCTGCATTTTATTGTATAACTTGATAGCGTTTACATCAGGATTAAACTCGTGTAACACTCTGAAACTCAATGGATAAAGAGCAAACTTATCTAATACAATATCATTGTATAATTGACCATTACCTTTGTTACCAGATACAATAGGTTTGATTGGAGTGTATGTGCTTTGAACACTAGGATTACTTTTTAGTAATTCTTTTATTTGTTCTGGTGTAGCACCTGCCTTTACAGCTTTCTCATACTTGATATCAAATCTGTATTGTAACTCTTCATCAGTATTCCAATCACCACTACGTATTCTAAAGTTACGATGAGCAGGTAAAGATATAATACCAGAACCATCTGTTTCTTCAAATGCTTCTTCTTCAGAAGCTAGTTCAAATTCTATAGCATAAGGATATTGACCTACTAATTTATCTGTTACAGATTTTTCCCAACCTTCGTTTTGCCATGTAGCATCCTGATATTCCTGAGTAAATGCAACAACGTTTGTAATTCTAGTATAAGCAGTTCTACCACTCTTATCTGTCATGCGAATTGTTTTACCAACCAAGTCTTCAATCTCAGTGAGATCATAGTCTTTTATCATTCTTTGAATGTCAGTATTAGCACGAGTGGTTCTAGTTCTGTCTCCAGAAAGAATAAGATCCATAGTAGACTTACCTGCAAACTTAGGTTGCATTTTACGTCCACCTTGACCATCTGTAAAGTTTTGTTCAATAGAAGTAACGCTATCAGCCTCAGCTTTATTAATTCCACCTTTACCATATCCAGGCAAATCACCAACTGCCATTACATCAGTCATTGTGATTGTTTTGAAATAGTCTCTTGTGAAATCTGTATATCCTGTATCACCTTCTTTAAATCCTTCATTGTACACCTTGTTCATTGCAGCATTTAATGCTGAAGAGTTAGATGACAATGCTTGACGTGGAGATAGGAAGTTCTTAATACGCTTTAACTCATCCTTGTATTGATATGGATCTGAGTACAATAACTTATGTAGCTCAATGTTATTGATCATGAAGTTGATCTGTAACATCTCAAGGTTTTGCATTAGACTATCATCATCTAAAACTTTACCCATAGATAGATTCTTCAAGGTCCAAACATCTGGCTCTTCCTCATCTATTTTAATAATATCATAATCATATAAGGTGTTCTTAAACTGTCTTGTTTTATCAGCAATGTATTTAGCCAAAGCTGCTTTTATTTTTTCTTCATTTTCAGCATAAACTTCTTCAGAACTTAATTCTGATTCTATGATGTCATTATGTAATGTATCACCTAAGATGGATTTAAAGAAACGCATCTCTTTGCTGTTTCTAACATCACGTCCTTCCTTGGCTAAGTTTAACTCAGATATGAAATAGCCTTTGAATATATCATTGATTCCACCATCTTCATATCCTTTCCTTACATCTTCAGCACTAACAGAGTTGGTCATGTAAACCATGTGCTCTAACGATGCGTCTCCAGGAACAAGGTTATAGTAGAAACCTGCCATGTTCATATTAATCTCTTGAACCAAACGCTCTTGGTAAGTAAGCTTACTAGATTGTTTCTTCTTAGCATTGGTAGAGTTAATTGTACCATCAGCCCAAGCAGGCTCCATCAAGTTTTCTGTATCTTTAATACGATCACCATTCCCAGCAATATCAAACATCTTGTTTAACATTACAGAGTTTTGAGCAAAGGTATCTGTTAGTAAGTATGCGAATGGAGTGTTTGCTAAATCATTGATATTCTTTATCTTAGATAATGCGCTATGTAAAATGCTTAGAGCATTCACACCAATAAAGGTTTGTGTAGCATCACCATTTACATTATAGAATACACTATCAAACTCAGGGTTATCTATCTTAGCTTGGATAGTAGCTAATTCTAGCAATCTACCATTGATAGATAGGGTTCTACCAGTTAGTGTAGATACCACCTCAAGGTCAACAAAACTCTTCTTTATACCTAATGTAGCTTGAGTAAATCTAGCTTTGTCAGTTCCATCTAATTGATTTACATCAGCTATTTTAAATGGAATCCCAAGCTTGTTTAAAAACTTAACTTGTTCTTCTATTGTTTCTGTAGGGAAATCTCCAATAACAGCTTTACCTACATTATTTATTTTAGGAGCATATCCTTTTCTTAAGCCACTATATTCAAAGTATTTAGTATCATCCTTTATAGAAGAAACTATACCATTCTTAAACTCATCAGCCAATTGTCTAGCTGCTGTAGTGAAGTTAGAATCTCCCACCTGCACATCACCATTGTCTAGGATGTATAAGTTTTTAACAGTGGGGTTTTGTTTATTAAACAATCTCCACAATGCATTAACCAATCTAAGCTGATGGTCTTTATCTAGATTATCATAGTTAACATCACCATCATCAAACGACTGTCCTGTAATACGAGAGTATAATGTACGATAGTTTTCATCATCTATTGCTAGTTGACGTAAACTTTCTAACATCTCATCAGGATTAGTAGCAGAATATGTTCTGTTAATGATAGCCATGTACACCTCACTTGTAGGAAGCAGCTTAGCACCATTGATGGATGTATACACTAAGTTACCATTTCTAACTATAGGAATAGTAGAAAGCAATAGCTTAATGGCAGAGTTAGCCTTTCTGAAGTTATCTATCTTCTCAGCACTACTATAAGTTTCATCTTTACCTTTGTCTTCAAGAACAGTTGCCTCATTGTTCTCATCAAACTCAATGTTATAAGATAATAAGTATTCTTTATGCTTCTCAGTTAGTGCATCCCAGTTGTTTGTAATTCTACTCCATAGTGAATTAGACTTCTCAATAATAGAAGCATATCTTTCTGCAGTGGCTATTCCTTCTTGTTCACTTACCTTCTTAGCTTTCTCAATCAATGCTTCAGCAGCCTTTCTAGACTTAAGAGCAGTTTTTTGTAAAGCATCTTTAAGTTCTTCATTGCTTATAGTGGTAGAAGTGATATTAAATATATTACCTCCTGGTCTAACTACTCTTGTTAAAATCTCATAGGTCATTTGTTGCATGATATCATTCACCTCTTGACCTACAAATCCTTTGATACGTGTCTCACTTTCTCTGTCTGCAAAGGCATCACTGATATTGATAATACCTGCTTTTGCATAAGATAGCTGTTGACGTGCAGGGAACTGTTTGCTATAGAAGCCAGTGGTCATTCTCTTGAACAACTCTTCTGTATTCCTAGCTGCTTGTGGCCCTGCGAAGAAACTCTTGATGAAGTTAACTAAGTCATTAAATAACCTAACAATAAATGGTTGTCCTTTAGCTGGTTTAGCTGGAACCTTACCATATTGTACAAAGTCTCTGAACTCCTCAGCTAATTGTTCTTTAAGTTGGAAGTCAGTAGCTTCAGAGTATTTGATTGTTTCACCAGTCACTCTGTCTACAAAACTACCAGCTCTATTTCTAAATTCATTAGTAATATTAATCTTTTCTTCAGGGCTAGAGAATAGTTTCCATACAGCTTCAAATACCTCATGGTATGCTGTACCCACCTCTGCGTTTTCATACACATAGATGCCACCATTTCTTAACATACCCCAAGCCTCAATTCCACCCAAGCCTCTAATAATGTTCTTCACTCTATATAGAGGAATCATAGGGAAGTTGTTCTTCATGAACTCCTCAATCTTTGGCCAATCTTCTTTCTCAAACTTATCTGTATCTTGCTCAACCTTAACACGAAATGGAGCATCATCTCCCATTTCATTCATTTGTTGTCTAATCAGATCTTCATCAGATGGAGTAATATCAGTAGGTTTAGCTCCTTCTAAAGCAGCTAGTTCTGCATTCTTTTGAGCAAGTCTTATACCATCCAAAAACGCTTTATCAATTACTTCATTAGTAGTATGTGTAAAATCACTATAGTTTAAAAGTAATGCTGCTTGATTTGGATTTTGTTTAAATGATTCTACAACTAAATCTTTCATTAATTGTAAGTTATCAAAACCTTGTTGTACAGCTTTACCTCTTATCTTAGTTCCATATCCACCTGCTTTTACATATTTATCATATGTAACTTGATCAAAGCTCCCAGACTTTAAAGTTTGGTAAGCATGTTCTACACTACCATATTCTTTACCTTCATAAGTAAACTTACGTGGAGCTAGATTAGATAACACTTTAGTATTAGTAGAACTCTCAGGACTACCCCAATAAATATTAATTACTGGCTTCTTATCAGAAACTACAGGAGCTGCTGGAGCAGGAGCTACAGGAGCAGCAGGAGCTGTTGTTAATTTATTATAAATAGAGCTTGCTAGTAAACTAGTAGCTTTATCAATAGGAAGATTTTTCTCTGCAGCTAGTTTATCAATTGCTGGCTGAGATACCAACTTACCATTTTCATCTTGCACTAATGCAACACCAGACTTACCATCACTTGTCTTTAACTCTTCACCATTTACAGTGAATACAATGTCTCCATATTGAGCATTCTTAATTGTATTAGGTGTTTTACCATCCATTACAAATCCAGCTGTTGGAGAAGGTGTTACAGGAATAATAACATTTTTCTTAGCTAATGTAGCTTTGCTAATTACACCAGCATATTTATCTTTTGTATCTGTATTTACAAAGTAGATACCTTCTCTATTAGAAGTAGTAGGGCTAGCTTCTTTGTAAGGTACAGTGAGTGGGGTTTCCTGTCCTGTTCTACCTGACGTAGATAATAAGTAGCTTTGGTAGTTCTTCCACTTCTTGGTGGTCACCTTGCCATCTTTATCTACACTTAGTATTTGCTCATAAGATTTGTTCCAGTTAGATAACTCATTAGTAACGTAAGCAGATCTTACGTTGTTATACATAGTTTGTAACTTCTCTATGATAGCAGTTTCATTTGCTTCTATGCCAAGTGGAGTGAATGGATAACTTGTGCCATCATTTGACATGTTAAGTTTTAATCCTAATGGACCATCTTCATTGAACCATACACTGTTTACACTAGTAGCATTCTTAGGACTTCCCCAATAAGTCACAGTTCTTAACCACTCAAACAAACGTTTAGCTTCAGGTGAGCTAAAGCTTCCTTCCTCAAATCTAATATAAGCTAATCTGTTAATTGCTTGGTAGATTGCTTCAGCTTCTTTCTTACTGTGTAACTTGTTCTGTAATGGAACATATCCATTACCAGCTATTAAAAATATCTTACCTAAAGCATTAGTATAGTTTGTTGATCCCATTGAAGCAACAGAATTCAACGTAGGAACATATATTACAGGCTTTGTAGCCAGATCTGATTCTTGAATCAATCCAGCAGCTACAGCACCAGTTCTTACGTTCTTAACTTCATTACCCTGTGCATCTAATACAGTTTGAGGAACACCAAAAGATGCCTCTATTTGGAAAGTGTTTAAATCTGTAGAATCTAATGTTTCTTCTACAAACTTAGTATACTCATTAATGATTGCGTTTTTCTCAGCATCTGTTGTGTCCTTAGGGAACATGCTCTTGTTATCAAACTTCTCACTCCATTGAAACTTAGGATCTGGCATCACTTGGAATACAGCAGTATCAAATGTAGGATTGTCTAATGGTTTACCATCTACACCCACCACTTTAATCTTGCTACCCACTTGTTCAACCATTACCACAGCAATGGTCTTCTTAGGATCTACATCACTAGTTCCTTTGATGTGGTTCATTAACCCACCAACATACTTACCATTTACTATTTCACCACCTAAACCTAATTGTCCTTCATTAGCTTGTGTAACGTATACACCACGTATTTGTTTCCTATTTGGAAACTTATATAAGTCAGCTCCAAACTTTATAGACTTTTGATATCCAGGAAGTTGAGGAGTAGATATAGTGGCTCTAGGAAGAACTAACTTAGTCTTTCTATTAACTTGCTCATACTCAGCAGCTTTGGCACTAGTTTGTTCAACTTGTCCTTCTGACTTCTGACTATTTAGAATATCTTCATTTCCTTTTTTAATTTTGTCATCCTTGGCTTTCTTCTTAAAATAGTTGGTAGCTGCTTTGTTATATTCTGCAAATATAGCATCGACTAATTCAGGATTGTCTAACGAGTTAACAAACTCTAAAGCGTCCTGTCCTTCAGGTTTTTGAACATCTTTAAACTCAGCCTTCTTTAATACAGTGTCAATAGACTTATTCATGATGTAATTAACATCATCAGCTGGAGTCTCTTGTTCAGTAATTTTAAATTGTTTAAAGTCTTCAGGAGTAAAAAATGATAACTGTCCATTAGGTAATCTCACTTCTAACTCACCACCTAGTGTTTGCGACACCACAGCTATTTTAGGAGATACAATTAATTCATTTCCTTGTTTATATATAGGTTGTTCAAGAGAGTAGATTTTACCAATTTCCAACTCTTTGCTTACAGTTTTCTTTTTCTTTTTCTCAATTACTTCCTGATCTACAGAAACAGGAAGCTCTTCGTCCTCTCCAAACATAAACTCAGAAGGAGTTGTATAGTTTTGTGGGTTTTCTTTAATGTCATCATACTCTTGCATAAATAACTTTCTACGTAAAGAAAGTTCTATAACATCAGACAATGCTGTCTTAAGTTCATCTTTTAATTCAGAAGTTACATCAAGATCATTAATTTGAGCTATGGCATTATCAGTGGCTTCCTTATTAGGTTTGTTTTCTTTGATAATACTTTGTAGTATATCATTAGTGAATATACCAGCAGCAGCTAGTGGATTGTTTAGCTTAGGTATGCGTACATCATAATCAGCAATCTTAGATGCTGCGTATATCATTTTATCAATTGCGATAGGAGGATATATTCTATTACCTTCTCTATCTACTAAACCAGAATATCTTAAATCAAGTGCTTTATATAATTCACCTGTACTGTTTGCTGTACTTTCAAGAGTGGAAAGTCTTTCTTGAAAAGAGTCTACAGTGTCATTGATGTTAGCTAACCCTTGTTCTTTAAGTTCACTTAATCCACCTGGGGTTAATCCTTCTCTTCTTAAATCTTTTAATTCATCTAACACCATATCTAATCTACCATACTTAATACGACCAGTCAAATAGTTATGCATTAAGTCAGCATCTAGATCTTTAACCTCTAGTTTGTTTCCTTGTACAACAGCTTGTTGTTGCTGTTGTTGTAATACCACAGCTCTGTTTACAGAACTTAGTTTATCTAAATATGCTTCTTTAAATGTAGGAGCATTGTTTAATGTATTTAAGAATCTATCAGTGTTTTCTGTACGAGCTTTTCCTTCTTGATAAGTTCCTTTTGCTTGCATCAATCCACCTGTAATAGTACCAAGTAAAATGCTTTCAGCACCTTCTTTAGATACTAAAGTACCTTTACCTACACCTCTTTCATCTTCTCCAACTAAACCATACAAGAAGCCATCAGCCCACACATTGGCAGCATCTGTTTGATAAGCTTTGTTATAATAGTTTTGTACTCCCACCTGTAACGTGTATTGTAAACCTTCTTGCAATCCTTCTTTAGGATCTGCAACATATCTACCAACACCAGTCACTTTATCATACACTCTACCAAACTTAGTAGAAGGAGCCACCTTTACATATTTACCTTCTTTTAATACAACATTATCCACTTGACCTAACAAACTGTTAGCAGCTTGTTTATCAGCAGCATATGATGATCCTAATAATCTAGGTAGTTGTACGTATTCTGTTGCACCTAATATAGCAAGGTTGCCAAAGAAAGATGCTTTACCAGCACGTTCTGCTTGTGCTTCTATTCCTTTTAAATCCTCACCAGATGGTTCATAACCATTTTCTCTAGTGTACTGATTGATTAATTGTTCTTTAAATTCTTTAGCTGTTTGCAATGCTTCAAAGGAAGCCTCACCTGCTGCAGAGTATGTAGCAATTGCTGTTCTTCTTCCTAATGAATTCAATTGACCAAACATGTTTGTTTCTGATGCAATCTGTGCAAGCTTAGATGATTTAGCACTTAGATCTGCAATAGAAGATATCTCTCCTTCTAACACAGCTGCAGCTTCTACGTTCTTACCAACGCTAAAAGCCCTTGATGTATTTCTCAACAAGGGTGTAAATAACTTAAATGAATTAGCTGACTCTAAAGCTGTAGCAGCTTTACCAATAGCAGAACCTGCAGCTTTGACACCTGCATTAGCAACGTTACCACTTAACATTGCACCTACAGCGTATCCAGAGTTTTTGATTAGTTTATCAAATAAGAAGTTTGCTTTGAGCCAGTTATCTGAAGAATACCACTTGGCTTCTTTTTCTACATTTGTATAATAGTTAGGAAGATACTCTTGATCCACTTTTGTATTCCATTCATCTAATGCCCTAAGTCCTGGGTTATCCCAAATATCAGCAAGTCTACCTGAGAATGCTGATGAGCCAAGACCATATAGCATACCAAAGCCCCCAGCAAATGTTGTTGCTGTGAGGTTTAGTCCTTTAAGAATACCATTAGCAGATTTTTCTCCAAATGTTTGGGCATATGCCTTTTGATCTTCTATGTCTACAATGTCTGGACTGTATACACCATATCTCCTATTCTCAAATAATTCTTGAGAAGTAACTGTTGGAGCTATAGGAGATTCTACAGGCCCTTTACCAAAGAACTTATCTAATATATTGACCTTACCTGCCAAGCTTTGATTATACGCAGCTCTTCCTGTAGACGCTGGATTATCTAGCCTTGGAAGACTATCTTGTTCATTTTTAAGAACAGGCTGTAGGTTCTTATCAAAATCTGGCATAATTACTTTTGATATAGGTTAGAGAAATCATATTTAGGATATTCAGTTTTCATTAACTTTATAAAGTCATCATCTGTTAATGTATTAAACTGTTCCTTAGCTTGCTGAAGACCAAGTCTTTGTGCTTTGTTTCTACCAGCAATAACAAACGTTTGATATGTACCATCTTTCTTTAATGCATAAAACTTAGGTACAAACTGACCAGGGTTTTTAGTGTCTTGGTCTAAATCTGCTAGTACTTGGTAATTGTTTATATTAGGGAAGTCTCCAAACTGTGATTGATATTGAGCTTGTTTAGGATCATCATTCACATTAGTAGTACCTCTTCCTAGTTTTAACAATAATGCTTCCTCTCCATTTTGTGTTAAATATTGAGGACCAAGATTTGAAACTACTTGAGCAGCAGTTAACTTTAAATTTTGTAAATTCTTTGGATCTGCATCACTCTTTAATGATACAATATATGTACCATCTTTATTAGATTGTACAAACACTCTAGTGTTTGCTATATTTTCTTTTGTCAATAACTTAGAAGCAGCATCTGTACTATAGTCACCATCAGCAGCAATATCTTTTACGTCAGCAGCTGTAATAAGCGCACTTAGTTTATTTGCAATGTTAACTGGTAGTTTATCTTCTTTACCATAATTCACAGCTATGATTGTAGGAACAAGTTCACTAACTCTAGGAGCTAATAGCTCTAAGTACTTATCTGTCTTTTGTTTTTCAAAGCTAGATATTGGTTTATCAAACTGATTACGATAACTCTTTAATTTAGTAGTGAATGAGTTTATTGCTGAAATACTACCATAACCAAATCTAGAACTTTCAACGTTGTAAGTCTTACCACCCCATTTAATACTTATTGATCCTCCTTTAAGTCCTCTAGGATCAGTAAATCCTACGTCACCTTGTTTGTAAAGTTTAAATAAGTCTGCTTCACTAATCTTAATATTAGTACCTTCTGTAGTTGGTAGAGTTACTTTTTCAGTGTTGTTAAAGTTATTAGCTATAAACTTAGATTCTTCACGCAGTAATGCTGTATTCTTTGGATCTGTTGATACCAATGCATCAGCCTCTTTTAAAGTGTTACTTTTTAAATTGCTTAATGCCTCTAAGTTCTTTTTCTCTTTTAAGATGCTTTGGATAGTAGGAATGTATGCTGGGTTAACATTTGATTTGTTACCATTCTTTGCATAGTCAGCAACCATCTCTGTGATTTTACCATCTGAAAGACCTCTTGCTTTTAATGCAGCAACATCTCCATCTATGTTTGCTGCCACTTTATCTATTTGGGAATTAAGTCTTTCTCCTGATTTTAATTTATTATCAGTTTCATTACCTAACTGAGTGGGCTCATTAGGATTAATTAAGCCTAATTCAATTTGCTTAAAGTAATTTTCCTTTTCTTTTAAATCAAGTGCTTTGATGTCTAGTTGAGTTTTGATTCTAAACTCTTCAGCTAATCTTGCTTCTCTTTGTCTATCTATTGCTATCTCATCTTTTTTAAGCTGAATCTGCATCATTGGATTGTCCACATACGTCAACTTTTCTTCTTTCCAAGCAAACGCATTTGAGAACTCTCTAAAGAAACCATCTTTATATATAGAATATTTAGCAGACTTAAGATCTCCAGATTTAATACGTTCAATCTCTTGAAGAGCTTGTGCATCTAATGTTCCTGGTTTACCATCTGCTCCAAGTTGGTCTTCATACTTCTTGCGTCTTTTCTTTAACTCTCCTTCTTTATCTGGATCAGTAGCATACTTAGGTAGTAGAGTGTTAATGTTATCTATTTGTTCTTTAGCAAATCTTTTGCTATATTCTAAGTCTGTGCCCACTCTTTTAACAAGATCTTCAGCAGTTACATTTGAAAATTGATAATTGGCATCAATTGACATTTGATTATAATCATCAGGAGTCATAACTGCTGCAATAGCAGTTTCAATAGCTCCCTCATCTATACCTTTAATTTCTAATCTTTGGATAGCGTCTGCTACTTCTCGAGTTATCTTACCATTCTTTATAACAAATGGAACATCTAAACTTTGTAACTTAGGATGTAATGCTTTGATAGCCTCAAGTGCTTTACTGTTTAAATCCTTATAAGGAGTATATCTATCTCTAAACACACTACCTGGTGTTTTTCCAGATAACCAAATATTAGCTTTATCAGTAAAGTCTTTAATGTTAGCTTGACTAGACTTTCCCTCAGCAATAGCTTTTTCCATTTCAGCTAGTTGCTTTCTATACCAGGCAGTAGAAGATACAGCATTTTGAACAAGTGGATCTTTAATCACTTGTGTAGCCATACCTCCAACAGAGTTAACTAACTGTTGATTTGAGAAATCTCCAGCAGCCACTGTCTTCAAATTACTACCTAATTGATTTAGCTTTGACTGTAAGTATTGTTTGTCAGCGTCATTGACAACATCCATTCCTGCAATGTTATCTATATACCCTTGGATCTTTTGCACACCTTGGTCATACTGTTGCTGCTTTTGAGTGCCAACAGTGACCATTGCTTCTATCAAAGGAGCCTTTGATACGTAAGGGTTAAATGTTTGTATTTGGTCAGTAAACGAGGCCATATTCTTAGAATTAGCAAATATAATTTAAAATATTAGAACTACCAAGAGCTGTAACAATTTTTGGTAATTCACTATAACTTAATTAGTTATAGATTTTTTAGAGCGTTAACAATTGCACCATTTCTACCAGTTGTAGGTTTCTTAGTTTTAGCTTTTTCTTGAGCAGCAAGTAAGTCTGCATATGCTCTTAACTCTTCTGGTGTCTTACCTATTCCTTCTGGAATATTCCAACGAGCAGGATCATTTACATTAAAGGCTCTACCAGTTGGAGAGAATCTGTAATTGTACATATTCTCATAAACATTAAGTGTTTGATTCTCAAGTCTGTTTTGAGCAGTTTTATTTGCAATAGATTTAAGAGCTTCAAAACTTTGAGCTTTAGTAGCAGACCTGGCTTGGGCTTGTCTAACATATTGTTGATCAAGGATTTGTAAGTTTCTAAGCTGAGCCTCATTTAACATTGCCCTATTTTTATCATATGTCTGCATTTTGTTTGAAGCATTTATTCTTGTTTGTTCTCCCAAGATTTGATTCTTAGCCTGCAATGTCTGAGCCATAATCATTGATTGTGCAGCAGGATTAGAACCAGCAGCTCTAATAGCAGCTCTGCTTTGAGCATCTACAGCACTAAGTTGGTCATTCAAAGAAATGTCCATAGGAGTATCTAGCATTGGTTGGAACGTTTGAGCCTGTACAGGTTCTAACTGATTAGTAGCTAATGAATAAAGCTCAGGATATAACTCTTGAGGATCAAGACCTATTTTTGTTCTAGGTCTTAAGAATGGAGCTATGTTAGATAATGCTACTTCACCAAATCTACTTGCTTTATCCCAATCAAACTTCTTACCTTTCTTTTTTGATGTAGGATCACCTGGCATATCTTCAATGCTAGGAGGATGAAACTTAGGGGTATTTGAAATTTCAAACCCTGGTAAAGTCATTGGTCCATATCCTTCATTCTGAGGAATTATTAAATTGTGTGGAGCTAAATCATTTCCTGGAGATGATGATTTAGATTTACTTTTAAATAAATTATAAAGCTTTTGTTGCTGAGCTAAATCCTTACCAGAATAATCTGTATATCCTAACTCTTTGGCCAATCTCTTTCTTTCTGCCAGAGGAGTTTTAAGGAATGATTTAAGTGTGGTACCATCTTGAGCTACCATGCTTGGGTCTGTTTCTTTTTCAAGCTTACCTTCAGCTAGTTTGTCATTCTTAACACCTAACTGCTTGGCTGTCTGATGAATAGCGTCTTGTACAACACCTGCTTCCTTAATCTTCTCAGCATTAATCTTTTGCCAAGCACTAGCTCCTTGTAACATAGCATTTCCTGTATTTAAAGATAATTGGTCAAATGCACTGTTCTCATCAGCGTTCTTAATTAACTGAAGAGCTTTGTTAATTCTTTTTAATTGTTTAGCATCATTCTTAGCAATATCAGCCACATATGTTTTAAACTTCATTCCTTTTGCTTTTGGATCTCCCATAAGATTTGCTATATCTCCATTGATTTTCATGTTACCAAACACTACAAGATTATCTTCAGAACCACCATCTTTTAACTTAACAGCTGGTTCACCACCTTCTACTTCCACTTGATTATCACCATATTGAGTTTGGATACCACCATTATCATGAGACGCACCTCTAAACATTCCTATCTCACCACCAGGTAGATTAGGATTGTATGACATAGTCTCAAGGTAACCACCATCTCCCACTTGTAACTCACCACCCATAGCCATCTGTACACCATCTTGAGCCATAGGCATATCTGGTCTACCAGTGAACATAGCTGCAGCACTAGGAGCTGTATATTCTTTTAAATGACCACCTGCACGTAACATGTCTGCATCACTTGGAGGTTTTAATAAATCTTTTAATTTGTGCTCACCAAAGGTTGCGATAACTTGTGGCTGCCAATCATGACTCACCCATCCACCATCTTTCATATAAGCATTGAGAGGACCTTGTGATCTGTTTTGTTGGAAGGCAAGTTGACTTTGACTCAAAGCCATTTTATCTTTCTGTGCTTGTAATGCTCTAGCATCTTTAGCACCACCTAATGCATTTCCTAATGCCATACCAGCAATCTTACCAACAGCAGCTCCTGCAGGACCAAAGGCAGAACCAATAGATTCTCCTACAGCACTACCAACTTGAGCTTGGCCTGAGTCTTGGAAGTATTCCCCAAACTCTGCCTTGTGCATATAACCACCATGTCTGAATTGTTTGTATGTTTCTCCCATTGGTTCATATCCACCATCAAGATATATATCACCAGGGTTGTACATGTTCTGAATCTCTGTAGGGTTACCACCAATCATAGCACCATCTTCAGCTAGGTAATTTGTACCTGAGCCATAAGGATTACCTAATTGTCCAGGTTGTATTATGTTATCTTCTGGTCTCACATATCTACGCATAGGTTCTTGCATAGTTTGGTTAGCTTGCAAAGCAAGTCCTGATAATTGAGCAGCTTGGTCAGCTTTCTTGATGTTTCTCTTTTGCTCACCAATAGCACCAATCCCACTAACAATCTTGCCTAAGTTATTAAGAGCACTCATGCCTGCAGCTTCTGCACCAGCACCAAAACTTTCTGGTTTAGTAAACTTAAACTCAGATGGTGTAGTAGTTCCAGTTTGAGCAATAGGAGGGTTACCAAAGTCACTCAATTGATGTAACTGGTCATAAACCATAGCTTTACCCATGGCAGCTTTTTTAAACTCTTTCTTATGAGCCTTCATAAATGCTTCTTCTGTAGGAAACTTCTTGTAGAATTCCTTTTCAGACTTAACTCCTGCAATCTTTAAGATTTGATCTTTCATATCAAACGTTTATATGTGGTTTATTTATATTTATCTAGCCAGCCACCTTTTGGATATTCAGTGACATAATCTCCATCAAATTTATAATTCTTTCCTGGTTTCATCAACTTTTTATCACCAGTGTTACTAATTCCTAAGACATCATAGTTAACACCTTTCATGGTAATATCATTGCTTGGAATAGTAGTTATTTTTCCTGGGTGTGCCCATTGTCCCATTGGGTCTACAATCTGTCCACCATTCTTCCAGTTTTTCTTAAACTTATATTTAGGAGCATATATCTCAACGTTGTTTCTAAGATATGGATTTTCATCAAAACGATTTTTCCAAAACGAACTATTCAAATCA
>Ga0315903_10002168_pt1 | contig 29333 bp, 69 predicted proteins | sample LakEriMetagenome_7_FD_203524 | JGI IMG/M metagenome (GOLD analysis project Ga0315903, IMG submission 203524) | Freshwater fungal communities from buoy surface, Lake Erie, Ohio, United States - Buoy 2 MA119 | ecosystem: Environmental > Aquatic > Freshwater > Lake | place: USA: Lake Erie, Ohio... | reverse complement strand
TTTAAATATTTGAACTGATTTTGGATCGAACGCTACCGCAGCAGCTACTTGGTTCTTTTTTGGGCGACCTTTACCTCTTTTTTCAATTACTAAATTTTTCATTTGTGTGTGTTTTTTATTATGAACTAAATATAACATCCCTGACCCACTAGGCCAAACAAGAGGTTAAATCTGTTTCATTAATCGTTTTAATTTAGCATTTAAACGTTTCCGCTCTAATTTTCTAAAGTACGGCCCATGGTTATATGGTGTATAACCTTTAGGCCCAGCAAAGGCACTAGTCCAAACTGTTCTGTCTGTCTTGAGAAACTCTAAGCGCTCCTCAATCTTCTTAATTTGTTCTTGTACACTCATTGCTTAATCTATATTAAAATTTTCAACCCACACCTCATCACTATCACCTACATAATAAACGGCAATTCCTTTATAATCGAATTGGCCATTATCTTTTAAATGATTAACAATCTCATCTTCTAAGTAATGAGCATCTAACTCATACACTTCATCCTCTTCTAACTGTGAGAATCTCTCAAAATTCTCTTCTACAAATTTTTCTAATCTTTTCATTTTTATGTGTTTTAATTATGTCTGAATATAACATCCATGTTCGGCAGAGCCAAACAAAGTGGTAGGGGAGTTTAAATACTCACCTCACACACCCCATAATCTGTTAAATCATCAAAATCATCATCAAACACGTTCCCAATATCAAATCCTGGGAAATCAAAGTTATACTCCCAATCTGTGTGATCAGTAACTGATAATACTAATTCCATGTTACCGTGACCTTGTTCTTTTAACTCTGTTAATTGGTCGATTAATTCTTGTACTGTCATGTGTTTTTAATTTTTAATTATACCTGAATATAACATCAATTGTTCGTGAAGCCAAACAAAAGGTAACAAAGGTTACTCCCCTATATATTTATAATAGAATTCAATTTCGAACACGACACATTGCCCAGGTGGCGAAAATCACTGAAGTTAGTATTAATTGAGCTCAATTGATCAAGGCCAGCGGATAGATAGACTGCACCCCGTACTAGAAAAAAGAGCAGGCGCCACGGCGCCCACCACTGTCTTTATCTATTTAAGAACATCTCTGCTTGATTCCAGTTCTGGAACCATGGATTATCAGAGTAAGCATTTGGAGTTACATGTAACTTTATCCCACCTGGGAAGTGATAGTCAATGTGCCTCAACACCTTCTGCACTAGTGAAGACTTAACGTACATCCAAAACTGCCCACTCTCACTGTCGTACTGCACTCCCTCACCTGGCTTAAATACCTCAATGAGTGAGTGTTCAATGTCGTAGTGGGAAATACCTTCCTCGGCGCACCCAGTCAAACAAATTGATAGGCGCTCATCCTCAGGAATCATATCCTTGATCTCCCTATCAATGATCTCGGCGTATTCTTTGAAGGTACGTCTTTCAAATTCGGTAGGCTCCCTATCTTTATAGGTGTCTGTCCATGCGTTCTTTTTCAACATGATTTTCTTAGCAACCGCTTTTTTTAATTCTTCTAGTGTCATATGTGTTTATTTTATTTACCTGAATATAACATCCCTTTCCCCCTAGGCCAAGCCCTACCCGATCCTCCTACCCGATCTTCCTACTGGTTTTCCCTACTTGCTCTCCCTAGGCGCCGCAGGTGCCGCGCGACGCCTAGTAGTGCATTTACCTCAACGCTATAGCGTTTCTATCAAGTAACACATGCGCGCTATGACCTCGGTCCTCTTCTGGCGCATATCCATCCTGTAGGGCTCGTGGTCCAAGATGTCATTCATCTTCTGGACCTGGAGTGAGAACACTTTTAACTTCTCCACCGCTGTTCCTTCTACCTCACCATCCAGTGCTACCTCTACAGGGGCAACCTTAATTTTTTCTAATTTTTTTCTTCCTCTTTTTTTAGCCTCCATTGGGGCCACTGAAATTACTTTTTCAATTTTATCCTTTTTGCCTGTCCCTTTTGGCCTACCCCTTTTTCCTGTTTTTGTTTCCATGTGCTTTTAATTATGGCTAAATATAACATCAAAGCCCGCGGGGGCCAAGCCCCTTGGGGGGAGGGGGTTCCCCCTCTTGATCCCCCTACGCCCCCCTTGCGGGGGGAATAAAAAAATATATACTTTTTCGACGAAAAGGTTTGGCTTTGTGTGGGGGAGGGGGTACATATCCCTGCCTCTTTCCCCTACCCATTACCCCTACACTTGTCACATACCCATCTTATATATACTTATATTTGGATATGTTAGTCACCCTTGCACCTTGGTTTGTCACACTTGCCTGTTCCCCCTACTTGATCTCTCTACCCGTTTTGCCTACCCTATTCCCCTACCTGTTCTCCCTAACCTGTTCCCCCTACGAGACAGAAACCATATTATTATCAACACCGTTAATAGTTTCATTATTATACTCCGTCCTCGAATGAATAATTTTCGTCCATCGTACGTTTGTTCTCCCTACTTGTTTCCCCTGAATTATTATATTCTCTTATTCCACTTTTTCCCTCATAATGGAGTTCATAGTAATGTCTTCCATTCCCAACAAACCAATTTTGGATACCGTCTATCACCTCTCTATCGTATGCCCCTATGATTTGTTCTTTTTCCATTTGCTTGGCTTGTTGAATAGCATTATAAGTTATAGCATCATAGGTAAGCATAGCCTTTGGCACTAATTGTTCAGCTAACCATTCAACCGCAGTTTGTTTATTTTTCATAGTTATTTATTTTTTCTCCCCATTCTAATATGAATGCTAAGGAATGTTAGACCTATTGTTAAAACATATTTATAGTTAACAGCATACTTGGTATCAACAAATGATATTCCTAAGTCAAACCACCATTTTTTGTAGTCAAGTGTATTCAGTATTATTTCAAGTTTCATCATTTTATTTTTATTGGGTGTCCATCTACTAACGCTTCAACATGAAACTCACTCACGTCGTCTGTTATTTTGTCTCTTAATACATCCATTTCACTTGCAGCGTCCCATAATGATTGTTCCCATTCTTTATGTTCTATATTCTCACTGTTTTCATGAATATATTTCATCATTTCTATTTCACTCATACCCTCCAATTCAGGGTAATCATCAGTGTCAATTGTAAATGAGTCTCTAATAACATACGTTGTGTATGTCTCAGTCATTCTAATGTTTATTTTCATATTTTATTTTGTCCAATATAATGTTTCACTGTCATCTCCAATATAAAAAGCTGGGTCACCAATTTTAGGTTTATTATTAGTTTGATATACTACTCCATTTTCAGCTGTTACTTCCCACTTATATCCTTTATAAGTTGATTTATTTACTTCAATCACACTAATTGGGTATAATTGTTCTATTAAACTATCCTCTTCTGTTTCAATTGGTTGTTCTTTAATTGGAATAGGTAGTGGTGGTGGTGTTTTTTTACTATGGGTTAGAATTGTTTTTACACCTAAACCAATAAGTGAAAACATAACTACCATCCAACCCGTGATTATAAGAGTCTTTTTTATCATAATTTATTTATTATCTGTCCATATCCATCCCAAACATACTCTCATCATTGTACGATGAAACCAGTTAGGCTTTTTTTCAAATGAAATACAAAACCCATTCTTACCTCCTAAACAGTACGCACCAACATAATTAGGTAGTGCATATATACACATTGATGCGTTGTTTTGAACTACATTATCAGCATACTCACTAACTTGTTGTTTGACATGCTCTGGTGTCTCGTTAATTAGACGTTCTACTGTTTTAGTTTTCATTTTTTTTTATCTTTAAAATCTATATCATATAAGCCTGCCTCCTCATCGTGTTTCATTAACTCGATTAATCCTTGTCTACTCACTATTTTGTGAGCATCATTATCAAATATACTATTCCAGATTATTTTAATTGGTTGTAGTATTGCTTCTTTAAATGCCGTCTTCCACTTCATATCTTGTTGTTGGATAAAATTCTACACCATATACTTTAACTGTTTCTAACTCTAAACCTCCATTAAAATCATCTACTTCGTATCTATATGTTCCTTCAAAATCATCTGGGTACTTACTATCGTACGGAGTCCAGTCAAGGTATTTTGCTTTTGGGTCTGTTCCTATCCCATAGTACTCATCCAATCCTGCTTTAAGGTCCTCTTGTGTATGAGCAGTTATTATTGGCTTACCCCATTCTGATACTGCTACATATGTTACTCTTATGTATGTTCTTATAGCCATTATTGTTGTTTTATTATCCAAAGATTAATTTAACAATCATCCCAATTGCTGAGAGTGTAATTGTCATTACTCCTATTACAGCAGCGACTCCTACTATTAGTTCTACTGCTTTGTCATTTATTTTATTTTTCATAACCTTTATTTATACTTAAATATAATAAAGTAAGGCCCGAAGGCCAAACTTTAGTGCGAATCTCCTACATCATGCTTCTCTCCGTAGATCAAATAATCAGGATTGATTACTTTAGCTACTTTCTCTCTTTCTCCACTCACATGCTTGATTACAATACCTTCATGTGGTACTTTAGTTCCATCAATGAAGTTGTTGAATGTAAACTGGTCTTGAATTTCTTGAGACCAATTCCCATTGTATAAAACAGGTACGTGAGGTAAATCAACACCACCAATAAAGTTAGTAGGTTTACCAATCATTGTAAGATAAGTTCCTTCAGTAGACAAATACTTACCATTCCATACAATATCAAACCCAGCAAACTCTAACTCTTTCAATCCATAGTCATAGTTCTTTTGAATACCAGGCCCATATATCTCACCATACACTACTACTCCACTTCCAACTTCAGTTGGAGTATGCTTCTTAACAAACGCCCATAACTTCTCTTTGATTTGATACTTATCAGCTACTTCTCTCCAAACGTCAGTTGAATAGAAACCTTGTGTATCAGAACCTTTCTCAACGTTATGTGAACCATAAACATATTCATACTCAATCCACTCATCAGCTAATCGTAAGAATTTCTTAACTTTATCCCAAAATGATAACTTACGTTTCTTAACAATACCATAACGAGCATTTGTACCATGTAACTTACGAGTAATTTGAACATAGTTCTCTTCAGTAAACATTCCAGCTACGTTCTTCAAGTTAGGAAACTTATGGTACACTGTGAAGTTTGGGTTTTGGTGGTACTTGATCTTACGACCTGAAGACAATTGTACTTGAACTGCAGGTGGTTCATATTTGAAGATACCTAACAATTCCATCATGTCCTTACCTTCATTCCACTCCAATTTAGTGTAATTAGCAGATTGACGAGCATATCTTAAAGGTATAATCAAACATTCAGAATACACTCCTCTTAACTTAACAGTACGCACACGTTGACCTTTACGCAAGTAATTAGTTACGTTCATTGCATCTGATAGTTCTTGAGGAATGACTGCGTCTGTAGTTGCTACTACAACTAAATCATCTACTTTGTATTCTCCTTTCTTGATAATACAATTCCATCCTCCGATAACACCTTGTTCGATATTATCTGCTCCTGGTATTTCTTTAATTTCGTTTATGCGTGCTACGTAGCACACTGAGTTATTATTTTCCATCTTAATAAAGTTTTATTTCAAAACGATCCTCCATCTGTTCAATCTTATCAACCGGACATCCATGCATATTTTCTCCGTTATGTCTATTCTCTACAATAACAGAATGTACTTGGTAACCATACTTCTTAGCTAACTCATAGTAGGTATTCATTTCCCATTCTTGTGTGAATGTATTTGACACTACCACTGGTGAGTGCTCATATCTCATTAGAAAATCCACCTCCTCTTGACACCAAGCATGCGCATCTTTAATTTTTGATGGTTTAAACTTGTAATTACCCTCACCGTCGACGAAAAACATATCAGCCTCTTTGTGTCGGTAATCTTTATCCCCAACTAACATCTTTGCTAATGTTGACTTACCTGCACCAGGTAATCCTCTTAATAATATTAATGTTTTCATATTGTGTATAGTATTGTTGGATTATCAGTATGAATATCAGGCACATCACCTTGTAGTTGCATGTACTTAGCAAATTCAGCTCTATTGAATGGTCTAGTGATCATATGAAATCCATTCTTAGTAGGAATAGTATACATTAGCTTGGTTACAGTTCTATCTATAGGTTCTATGCTATTAATGATACGTTCAATTTTATTTACAACCTCCAAATCATTCATATCAATATCAATGATCCATGTTTTACTTTCTCTTGGTTCACAATTGTTACGTCCAATAATAGTTTCAAAACTAGATTTGATACCATCATATTGCTCATTTGCAATCAGTTCAGCGTTATGTCTCAAACACTCTAAAGCAATTTTACTCCATTTTCTTCTATTTAAATGAATATAAGCTCTAGCATTAAATGTTTCACACAATGTGATAATTTCATCTTTATTCTTATCAAATTTCTCTAAACTAGAGATATTATATGAACGAATGACTCTGTTATTAGAACCTAATTCAGGATTTTCTTTCTTACGTTGAATAATCTGAATAAAGTAGAAATAATCTTTCTCAAACTTTAATAAATTTCTTATATGGTCGAAATTGTTTATCATAACTGTTTTCATAATACTTAAATATAATAAAAAATGGCCCGAAGGCCAAACTTTATTTATAATTATTTTCATAAAAGGTGTCAGGATCATGTTTATTTACCCACCTACCTTTTTCATTTTGAACCAACTCACTACCACATTTAATACATTCATGTACTACTTTCATTTCATCTTGTTCTAATTCCTTTAAATTAGTAGCTAACCAATGATGAAACTGTGATTCACTCATAATATAATAAGCTGTTTTAATTTTTTGAATAGGTGTTTTAGTCATCTCCATAAGGTGCTTCATTAAACGTTTTAAAATTCTCTTCGTCATCCCAATCTGTCCAATCTTCCTCTTCCCATGTTTCATCATAGGCGCAATTTACTTCCTCTTCATCATATGGTATTTCCATCCAACGTGATACTTCTCCATCTAAACCATCTCTCCACATATCACCCCACTCTTCTCCATCCCAATAACACATTTTAATGTAACCATTATCCATTCTACAGATATAACTTCCTGGTATATCTGGGTTATCTGTTTTCCAAATTTTATCCTTGTTGGTCATTTTGCTCTAGGTTTGTCCAATGGTTAATTATTTCTGTACCTTCTGGTGCTTGTTGGATTGGGGATGCATCTGTAGTAGTTAAACTTGTAGTTGTGACTCCCCACATATTATTTAATTGTTCTTCAGTTATATATTCACCAGTCTCTGATATTTCATATCGCATTGCAGGTTGTGTTGTATTTATTCTTCCCATTAACTCACCTAATGTTCTAAGACTGCTAGATATTTCCTTTTTATCTCCATTCATTCCCTCATCATAAATCTTTTTAATCTCATCTGATGCTAGATTATAATTACTTTGTTTACAATTCCTCAAATCAGTAATAATAATGTCCATTATTTCAGATGGGGCTTCTATTTCAATTGAGTCAATTCGAGTATCATCAGCTGCCCAAAATGATAACTCACGAGAATGATCTTTACTTAAATTATTAAACGCTGCTACTTTGTAACCTGTATGTTTATTCATTATATACATGAGATTACCTCGACCTGTGTATCCATAAAATTGGTATTGGTCACTTTCAGCAGCTGTACACCATCTAGTTCCAGCTCCATATTTTTTAGATGATTCATATGTAAGTGGTTTTATAATTAACCATTCATCATCCTCATGAAGTTTTAAAATAAATTTCTCTAACTCTTTATTTACAGATTTAAGTTCAGCTAAAGCAATTTGTGCTTCCATTTCCTCTGTTGTTTTATATGATGTCACATCCTTATTAACAATCAAACCACGCTCATTAAGATCAACAAATTTATTTATTGTTCTAAAATGACGATATGGAGTTTCACTTAAATTAGCATACATGAATTTTTGAGCAACCCATGTTTTACCATTAAGTATATCTTTAGCTTTTTCCTCAGAGAATCCCATATCTGTGAATTCATATATGCTTCCCTCTCTAGTATCTTCTTCTTTTTCCCATCTATGTTTAGTGATATTAATAATCATTTCAACATACTTAGTCTTATAACACATTGACAACGCATCAATAAAACTAATATCTAAATCGGGATGTTGTTTTTTAAGTGTATTTAATTTGCTCATAACTATAATATAATAACTTTTATTTAAATTGCCAATTTATTCTTTATTTGCTCTTGCTTTTAAATCTTCTAAAAACTCATCACGTTGACTAATTAAATATTCTTCACGTTTAACTAATCGAGTACGTTCCTCATCAGTTAGTTTTAATACTAACTCTTCTTTTTCTTGTATCATTTGTCTATACTCATCCATTTGTTTATTGAATAGAGTATTTTGATAATACATTATACCAACCAAAATAATGATTGTAAATGACTGTTCTTTAAGCTTACTTAAGAATGTGTCGCCATAACTACTTACTTTAGTTTCTTTTTCCATATTGATAAATATGGTTTATTCTTCATCAAATAAATCCTCTCCTTTATAATCAGGATGATTTTTTTCCATATAATTTATTCCTCGAACCATAAACACTGCTAAAATAAGTGCTAGTGTAAATGAAATAATTGCTGCTGGTATCATAAAAATAATTTTTTAAATATTTCCCATTTTGACTTAAATTCAATTCGTTCAAATTTGTTACTTGAATTAACTACCCAAGCAAACATATTCTCACTCCAACGTTTATAAGTACAATGTCTACATACTAAATTCTTGCCCTGGTGCTCAGGTCGTTGGTATGGTCTGGGGTTTCTAGTGAACATAAATAATGGGTATGTTCGTTTACAGTCAAAACACTTTTTCATTCGTAACTCTCTCTATCAATTTTAATTACATATGGAAATCTTGGAACACCATCTGGTGTTAAGTTAAAGTACTTAACTGTAGCTGATTTACCAATTAATTCATTTTTATTGTTCCACATAGCCTTACATTCCTCCCAATTAAATTTAGGTGATGAATTAAATATATGTCCTGTCTTACTCTTAAATATAAATGAACCTACCATTCCAGTTTTATTACCTTCACCTTCAACTACATCTAATATAATATATTCTTCATCAATAAACGATTTATGTTTAAGAAGTGATTTAGAACGTTTTGATTCATATTCTTTATCCAAACGAATCATTTGACCCTCATAACCTTCCATAGTGTAGTCTTCATAATAAGCTAACAAATCATTTATATTATCAATTTGATCAGTTTTAACACAAACACAACACTCAGGTAAATTTAAATCAGATAACGTTCTATAACGTTTAGTAAATGTACCACTACAACTAGGCAAATCATAAATGTGATATTGAATTGATTCTTTACTTTTAGCTAAATCATTACTTGTTGGTTTAGTTTTCTTAACCAATGAACAAATAGCGTTAAAGTCATTTGCAAACTTATCAGCATATAACTCACCATCAAATATTAAATCAGGATTAGATTCAAATAATGGTTTTAATGATTCAAAAATATGAGGTGCTGAGATAATTTTCTTACCATTTCTGCTCCACATACCATCTGCTCTAACAATACATCTAATACCATCTAATTTAGGTTGACTATAAACTGGGTATGTAATTTTATCTTTATAATCTTCAAACTTATGAGCTAACATTGGGTTGAAGAATTTAGGTGTATCAATATCTTTTATTGATTCATAACTACCTAATTCTAATTTTTTAGTCCACATTGCTTGAGCTTCAGCTAATGCTTGTTGTTCGGGTGTGGTTTCGTTTTTCTTACCTATATTTTTACCTGAGCAACAAGTCCATTCAGAAGTTGTCTTAACTCCATCTGTATAACCTGATATTGTTCTGAAACAGTTGTTCTCAATTTCAACTGTCCATTCATTTACTTTACCGTTAACGGCGCGTTTATATAATGTACTTAATTTCATGTCTTAAATATAATAAAAAATGGCCCGGAGGCCAAACATTTTATTATTTTTCTGGGACAAGTAGTAATTTTTTTCGTTGTTCTCGAATTATATATAGTTGTTGTACTATAGTATCACCTTGTTGTTCTGTTATTTGTTTTAGAATAATGTGTTCTATTTCTAAATTAGAGTATTCTAATTGTAATTCTTTGAATTTTCTATTAATAGCATTCGCTTGATCAATAGTCATTACAACTACTGGTGTTTTGCCATCATCATCAATTGTAGTATAAGGATACTTATTAGTTGGTTGGGACCTCAAGGTTCCAAGTAGACTTAGGACGAACAGCAGGAGGAGTATTAAGTTTTTTTTCATAGGTTGATACCTGCTCTGTTAACGTTGAAACTTGTTCTGTTAGTTGTTGGTTAGCAGAATCTAATTTCTGGTTTTCAGAAGATAGGATTTGGTTTTGGTCTGTTAATATTTGGTTTTCTTTCACTAATGAAACATTTTCCTCAACAACAGTAATATGACCATCCCCAGCCATGAATACATCAGCTATAACAAATGCTACAACCAATAATAAAATACCATATAAAGCTAATCTTTTTTTCACTTCTTACTTAATAAAATAATTTCTCTTAAATCTTTAAGTGCTTGAGTATTATTGTCTAATGAACTCTGAATTTTACTAGTATCGGTTTTAATATAGTCATTAAGTTCTTTTTGAAGATCATCTACTTTCTTTTTCAGATCATCTTCAGCTTTCAATTGACGTTTTAACATATACCATAAAACAGCACCTAACCCAAGTACAATAACACCTAATGCACCATATTGGGTTAATGTCTCAAATACCCCAAATGATGGAGTGGCTTGTAGAAATATAATTAATTGGTTCATTTTCTATCTCTTAATTCTTTTTCAAGTTCATTGATTTTAGCTTGCATAGCATCTTTTTCAGCCATATTACGCTTGAACATATACCATCCAACAGCGCCTAATGCTAATACTACTAAACCTAACGCTCCGTAGTTAACTAACTGTTCGAATATTCCAAATTGGTTTGCTTCTAATAAAATATTTGTCATGTGTGTTAAATTTTTAAATGATTAGCTAAAACACCACCTAATGAAGTGGCTACTCTTAATAACTCCTCATCTTGTTCATGAGTTAACTTATGTTTTCTACCTGTATAATCAATACCTAAGATAGCTATGAATCGTCCTTCAAAGTTTTTAATAGCATATAAGTACTGAGATTTGGTTTTGTATTCTTCAGCAAAGTATTTTAAACCAAATGTTGAAGTAGTTTCATCTTTAAAATCATAGATATGGATTGAATCATCATCTAATAATTTATTAAAACTTCTAGAAAATAAAGCAACAGGTATATTCTTTAATGTTAATTGAAGTGAAGGAGCATTTGCTGATACTGTCTCATAGAATATAGAGAATTTAGCTATACTCTTACCTGTTGGATAAAAATGACCCCCGTTATGAAATTGACTAACCCATACTCGGTCAGCGTCATATTCTTCTTTAATTGAGTCTAATTTACTTGATACTAAAGCTCCTACTTCAAGAGCCTCAGTCACCATATCACTTTTCTTCTTCTTAAATTTGTTATCAAACCACCATTTAAGAGATAATACTACTATGGGTCCAATAACGCCCCCAATCAGTGCTACCCAAATCGCCTCAGTCATCTTTATTTTATTTAAGTAAATTATAGTACTCATTAAAGTGTTTTAAACGATCAGGTAAACCAATTGTACCGCCGTTAACTCGTTTAGTAACCGCAGTGACAGTTGCTTCATCAGCTCCTTTATCACATATTGACCATAATTTGTTTGAATCGAAGAAAAACGCTGCTGATGCTAATGGGTATTTAGTAGCAACTAAATCAGGGTTAGCAACTGTATCCTCACCTATAAATTTAGCAAAACCAGTATAATTAGATTTTCCAGTTAATTGAATATAACCACGTCCACGATACTTATATCCTTCACCTGTTGATTCATCACCATTACCCATTCTTGAACCGTAAACACGAGATGCGATTTTCTCAGGTTGACGAGCATATGAGGCAGCTAAGTCACCAGGGAAATATTTTCCAAATATTCTCTTCAAACCATCAACTGAGTAGTTTAAGTTTTCGCTTATTGATTTGAATCCACCTGACTCATGTCCACATTGTGCTAAGAAATGAGCTAAACGTAGTGGAGTAGTAATATTAAATTTAGCGGCTGTCTCAGGTATTTGAGCTAATACAGCATCAGGGATATGTCCTTTTAAAGCATCTAATTTAAATGAGCTAGGAGGAAGAGTTGTTACAACAGGAGTTGGAGCTGTTGCTCCAAACATTTTACTCCATGTATTATCTCCTACAATACCATCTGCTACTAATCCATTTTTAGCTTGCCATTCTTTAACTTTAGCTTCAGTCATTGGTCCGAAACTGCCATCAGCTCCTAAACCTAATAGTGTTTGAAGTTGTTTTACTTCTTCTCCTTTTGATCCGTTTTTTAATAACATAAGTGTTTTTGATAATAAATATCATAAACCTTATCTCGATTCAATCAGAATTTGATCAGCTTCAATCTCAGTTATAGTAGCAGCTAATTTATTACCTATAGCAACAATTAATAAATCTTTATTACGACCACATAATTTTATTTCTTTACCTACTTCAATTCCCATTCCAATAATTCGCTCACTAGCCATATTTTCTTTAATACCAGTCACAATGTAAGCTCTAGGGTAAATAGTTACTTCAGATAATTTCATTAGTTGGCAAAGTATAAACGTTCATGATTATATTTAGCTACTATATTCTTATTCGCTAACTTACCATATGAGTCTACAATATCAGAATATACTTCATTAAGTGGTTTTTTACTGGTAAATAGTTCACCTACCCAATTAGCAAATTGATTATTAGACTCGTCAACAACATTTTGAGGTATGTTAGGTAACCCACAGTAATATGCTTCTCCTACTTCACTAATAAACATTCCTGTATAGAAACCTTTTAATCCAAATCTATTTACAAATCGATCTGCGTTACACCAAATAAAAACATTATTGTCTTTTTTATTCAAATGCTCAACTAACCCGTTATCAATTACAAATAATCGATTAAAACCAATCCCAAATAAACCTGATGGTGATCCATGACCCATCATCATTACTCTATCATGACTCTCAATTAACTCAATTATCTCATCTCTAGTTTTATCTTGAGTAATAACTGTTTTATCTTCTATACCTTCATAAATGGGTTTTAGGAAATCAGTTGAGTAATCTGATGGATGTATTACTAATGTTTTCATTTTATTAATTTTTTAATTTTGATAATAACACGACGTTTAAAACAACTCAAAGTAGTTTGAAATGTATTAACTGGTGTTTCAGTTTTTAATTCCCCAAATGCTTTTTTCATCGCGATTTTAATTTTAGGGTTAACTTTAATTAACTCAATAAATTTATCTAAATGAGAAACTGATTTTGAATTCCATCTACCATTTGAGAACTCAGTTAATGTTACTCGTGTGTCACTTATTGTATCAAATAAGTAAACTGTAACTGTTTTGTCCCAACTGTCTGTAACGAATTGTAATTCTTGATTACCTGAAAGTGATACTGATTTGCTCATAACTCTTATTATTTTTTATTATACCTAAATATAACAAAGAATGACCCATAGGCCAAACTTTATCCATGAAAAGTTCACTTAAAACGGTAAATTTTCTTTAGGTTGTGTATTGTTTTTAGGCTTGAAATATTCTTCCAAAAACGATTTAGGATACAACATTACATTACCTGTATATTTTGGGTTAGATATTTCTCTCATTCCTACTTTTATATCTTTATAACAAGCAGCAAGATATACTTGTTTACCTAAATCATTCCCAGCCGGTTTGCCTAAGTAGTCGTATAATGACATTAATTCATTATTATCCATTAATTACCTCCTCCATTGTTTTCCATTCTACTTCTGTGCCTTCATCACTATAGTTACCTGTAGGCATTGCTAAGTGAATGTTTTCATTTTCGTCTTTTCCAATAGCGATAAACCCAAATCCTTCACAAATATAAGGAACCATTGTACTTTTAGGTAATTCTGATACTACTTTATCAATATCAAAATCCCACCCCATTTCCGAGACATTTTTCTCGACCCATTGTTTGCTAAATTCAGCCATATTATTTTATACTTATTAAATTATAAATCCATGCAAAGTCATTGTACTCAATAGCAAGAAAATCATCTCCTACTTCATTCTCTATTAAATAAAGTCTACATCGTTGACCTTTTAAATCATACGCATACCAATATACAGCTGATCCTTCTACTTCAACTTCTTCAGAGTCAGAATAAATTGTGTAATACTGAGGTGTTTGTGAGTTAATAGATATAGATGCTGGTTCAATTTTTATGGTGACGCCATCAATTACTTGAGGCCCAGCCCATTCAAATTCCCCAGTCCAATTGTTTTTGACTCCTACATTTAAAGTAGTTGCTCTAGCATATGCTATATCTTGAGCAAGTGTTGATAACAGTGATAATGATAATAACAGAGTTGTTAATAATTTTTTCATAACTTTTATTTATATTCTAATATAATAAAAATAGGCCCTAAGGCCTATTTATTTTTATCTTCTTCTAGCGTATTTATCAAAATCCGCTTGAGCCTGTACATTGGCGGGGTGTTTAGAGGATGCTTGGTATCCTAAATTACCTCTTACTAATTCAATATCTCCATATCTATCAAAAAATGATTCTCTCCATTCTTCTAATTCTTCTTCAGTTGTGATAGGATTTTTAGTGAATGTACCCATTCCAATATTAGTAGGTAACTTATCACCATCTTTTAAATCAGAAAGTTGAATTGATTTAACTGTGATTTTACCTTCATCTTCATTAATAGCCTCCATTTTTCCCTTTATGACCTTAACCGCTTCAGGATTGTTTTCTAGATCTTTTAAAAGTTGTTGTAAAACATCTTTACGATATTTTTTTAAGTCAGCCTCAGGATTAGTTGTTAAATCTTTTGGATCAGGATGAATACTACTCTCAACCAACAATTGATCACGTCTCCACTTATAGATATTAAATGCCATAGTTTTATTTTTTATTATAAATATTATTGTTTTTTTCCTCAGCGCTAAGTAATCCCTTTCCAAATTCTTTTCTTCGTTCCCAGTACCTATCTTTTACATATTGATGAATAGGAAGTGGTTTACCATCATCATCTATTCGAACAAATATGATTTTAGTATGAGTCACTGTTTCTTGAGCACCTGTATAAACATTATGTTTTCTTACTTCAACATAAATGGTTATTGATGTGTTTCCAAAATCAACTACTTCACCATATATTTTTAATATGTTACCTACTTTAACTGGTTTCTTAAAAATCAATTCATCAATCTTTAAAGTAACAACTCGTTGTGTATCACAGATTTGGGCGGTGTAAGATGCAGCTGCGTCATCAATTAAGGACATAATGGTGCCACCAAACATATTATCGTGAACACCTATGTCTCCTTTTTTACAAATGTAAGTTGTTATTAATTCCATTTCTTAATATCAAATGTTCCATTTTCATGAATTTTAATTTGGTCTGAGCGATAATGTCTAACTATACCTCCATCACAATGGACTACACACCAAATGTCATTTTCCCATGTTCCACTATTAGTTACATATAAAGCATAACCTTCTTTACCTTCTACTATTACTGGTATTGGGTTTTTAAACTCAAGCATTTAACTCTCCTACTTTAAATTCTCCATTTTCATAAATCAAAAACTGACTTGAATCATCAAATGTATCAATAAAATAATATCTACCTCCAGTTGCTTTACCTTCAATATCAATTTTTCTTACTTTAGTATGTCCTACTACTTGAATATAATCTGTTTTTAAGAATGTATTTCTATTACCAGATATTAAACTAGAAGGTCTAATCCAAATTGGTGTTTGTGTTTTTGAATCACCATATGGGTCCAAACCATAAAATGTAAATCTTAATGGTTGATAGTCCCAAATAGCATTTACAAAATCAGCTATGGTACCTGGGTCTACTCCTGACTCATATCGGTTTTGATCCACTAACCAATCATGACCAATACCAGCATGAGTAAATAAGATATTATCAAGTTGATAACACATTTGTAGGTGATGTTTATTATCTTCTAATAGTTGTCTATTAGCAGGCATCACTCCATGTTTATATCCTGAGTATGTTTCACCCATTGGTAGATAATGGAAATCATGATTACCGATTAGTAAAATAACTTCACACTCACCCTTCTCTTTAAACTCAATAATCTCTTTAAAATTATGTTGTTGTACAACTGGTTCAATGTCAAAGCTATCAAAGTAATCTCCAATAAAGATAACTCGGTCTGCTTTTTCTTGGGATACTATTTCTTTCCAGATACTACGTCCGTGTGTATCTCCTAATACTATTGTTTTCATATTAATCTTTTTTCGTGATGATCTTTTGGTAATGATAGTTTAGCGATTGGTCTAGATACCATTTTAATTAATATATCATCCATTTCAATTGGCTCCAAATCATTTCCATCTACTCCTACATCCATTGCTTTACCTGCTGCCATTCTTAGATGTTTGGGTAAGTGGACGTGTCCGTGTAGATGAATTGCTCCATCATTCATTCCATTCCAACTCGCAATTGGATAGTGCATACAAATAAAACGAGCGCGTTCTTTTATTTTACCAGCAACCCACCATCTAACATCTAAGTCTAGATATTGGTTAACTGAACTGAATAGTGATTGAACATCATCTCTATTATTTTGAATATGATGGTCATGGTTTCCGAGAACTAAATGTATATTTTGACATACAATTCTATCTCTAAACTCTTTAATACTCTCAAAACCACCAAATGACCAATCACCTAAGTGAATTAAAATATCGTCCTGTTTAACATACTTATTAATATTAGTTATTAAAGTCTCATTCATTTTCTCTAATGATGGAAAGTCACGAGTCACACTATCAGCATCTGTCCAACGTGTAGTTGCTCTACATATGTTGGTGTGGTTATAGTGAGTATCACTTGTGAACCATAAACCTTGATCTTTATTTAATTCTATTTTCATAATGATTAAATATAATAAAGAATGGCCCGGAGGCCAAACTTTTTAGAACAAATCGTCCAATTCTGGTGGGCATTTGTCAATTATGTGTCGTTTAACAAATTGTCTCCACCAATTATATAATTTCATCAACAATCCCATATTTTAATGCTTCCTCAGCTGTAAAGTACCAATCACGTCTTGATTTTTTAACATCGTCTAATTGTTTTTGAGACACTGTTGAGTTTAATAGTAAAATCTCATCATATTGTTTCATTATACGATTACATTCATCTAAATCATCTTTAATAATAGACAATTTATCAAATTGAGGATAACTATTTAAAGCCTCATGATACATAAATGTAGCATATTTACTAGCAATTCGATTCCACCCAGCAGCAAATATTGGTAACCCCATTGACATAGCGTAACCATAACAATAGGTATGGATTGGTGTTTTTGAGGTTTTAATTACACTTACTAAAGCAAAACCATCATAAATTACACCCCCAAAACTATTAACAACTAACTTAATTGGTTTACGTTCAAACTCTTTAATAGCAGATTCTTGCTCATCATCATACTCATTAGCATCTAATATAAACTGAATGACTTCTTCAACTGATTCATTATCAATATCATTACTTAAAACAATACTTCTGAATTGGTCTTCTCTGTCAAAGTATCTATTTTTTCTACTAGTCATTATCTATGTTTTTTAGGTGAACACTGATGTTGGAGTTGGTTTCTACCTTTATTAACTCGTTTGGTTTGTTTATACATGGTTTGTTGTCTATTACTATGACGTTTGTAATTATAACCATGTTGTGGAGTTGAGCATGAAGCTAAAACTACCACAATTAAAAATAAAATTAATTTTCGCATTGTATTTCCTCCCATTCTGGTTCTTTAATTTCTTGTAAAAAGAATATTGCTTCTCCTTCTTGATACACTTGATCTGATTCAGTATATTCTTTCCATAACTCAATAAGATCATTTCTTATTTGACCTCCATTTAAGTTATCTACAAATCTACCAAACCACACTCTACGTCTTATAACATAAGGTGTACCATTAAGAGTAAGTACATCATTCCTCGTTACCATGTTTATATTTTTTTCTATTATATACCTTACCTGAAGGTTTTGCCTTCTGTATCATTCTACGTCTCACTATTTGAGCGACGTGTCGTAATGATAAACCATTTAGTTGATTATTATTTTCCATGTGTTTTATATTATACTATAAATATAAAAAAAGAGGCTTGGATTTCCAAGCCTCTATTGAAAAAAGTTTTAATTACTTCTTGTCAGCCGACATTTTGGGAGCCGATTTTTTCTTAAAATATTTTTTCTTTTTAGGTTTAGCTTCCTCAGTTTTAGGAACATCAACAATAGCATGCATTGATCTGCTTTCCATTGCTCTGATTTGAGCTTTCAACACTGTTACTTCATTTCTAAGTAACTGGCGTGTAGCGTCAATCATTTCTTTTTCTTGGTGAAGAGTATTAATTGAGTCGTGTAATAAATCAATTTCATCTTCTAATGAACCAATTCGATTGGTAGTAAAACCTAATGCGGCAAATAACCCCACTACTAAGATAACTGTGATAATTGTTGTTAACATATTTATTTATTTTTTATTTACATTCTATCTGTTTTAAGAGTGAAATGAGCTAATTCATAAAAATCAATTAGTCGTTTACTCTTATCTGTATTACGCATTTGTAAATTTTTTACCATTTCATGTAATTTATCTACATCACCAGCTGCGTGTGCTTGATACATTATTTCTTCAATGCGCTCTTCGTTAGTCATAATTTTGAAAAATTCTCTTTTTAAAGTTATAAATACTATTAAACATCGCCAAACTATTTCTAATAGTTTTTACTCCAACTCCTTTAAATCTCCAATACCTAACAAAATTATCAATTATATTTTTCCCTGAGTATAGTTGTTCTTCATTTTCAATAGAACTAAGGACACTAATTACTTTACGAACATGAAATAAATAAATTTTTGATATTTTAGATACAGGCATATCAATACATATCACTTAATTAAATGTTCTTCTCCTCTTCTTGCTCTTGGTTTATAATTGTAATTATGTGGGTAAATATAACCTTTATCTTTGCCTGTATATACTTTATTAGTTTCAAAATAATAAACTGGGCCATTGTATTCTTGGTGGTTAGGTGAACCGTCTTCATTCCAATAACATATTCTTCTAGGCCCATTATAACTTCTAAAACGATTACAAGTTACCCTAAACCACCCAAACCCATCTTCAAATATTTCAGTTGCTTTTTGGGTTGGAAAATCATAAATCATTTTAACTGTTAAACCTTTTTTCTCAGCCATGTTATTTCCAAAATAATTGAATTAATAATATAATAAAACTTAATATCAAACAAATAGTTGTTTTAGCAGTTATTGGCTCATTGAACCAAAGTATTGACATAAATGTATAAATAGCTGTCCCAATAGCAAAACCTATTAACCGAGAGGGCCAAAGTTGTCCTTCAAAATGTTCCACCATAAATGTGACAGAAGTCATAAACAAATATGAAATAGGAATACCTAATAAAACAGCGAACCACTGATTGTCTCTAAGAAAATCATATTTAAATCTTCCCTGTAATTGGTAAAAAGCTATCACTTGAGCTATAATGCCAACTAATATTCCGTATACTAAATTCATATATATTCTTTTTCTAATTTACCATAAGTGTATACTCTGAGTGTAGCTACTTGGTTATCATTATAAAGTGGTTTTGCTAGATCTAAATCATCAGAAAATATAGCTTCACCTTTTTTAAATCCAATAAATGCCTGACATTGATCATTTAATACTATGAACTGAGGCTCTTGTTCTATTTTAAATTTAGATTTCTTGTCTTTCATAAGCGTTATCATATTCAGGTAATCCTACTAAGTCTTCAATCTTAACCCATACTCTCATTTTCCAAAGATCAACTCTTAAATTGTCTATCATGTCAAGACCTTCTTCAGTTGCTTTAGCTAAGATAAGTAAACAAGTATCTAATTGTTCAATAGCACTCTCAGTGTCTTTAGCTTTGATTGATTGAAGTGCTTTCTTCCATGTGTTGGTGATTTTTCCTACTTTTTTACTCATAACCTTTATTTTAATTGTTTTATGTGTTTACAAATTTTATCTTTAGCTCTAAAATAACCAGGACAACTACATCTGTATTTATTACCTATCTTTTGAATAGTATAAACATCTCCTGATGAACCTGTTACTTTAATAAGGTCTGGATTAGGTTTAATTTCAATTTTATTATCCCAAATAATCTGATCTAAAGTGGTACCTTTAGGTACTTCAACCCAAGCGGGCACTACAAATGTTCCTTTATCTAATTCAATAATTGCTGGTCTTAATGACGATTGAACATGATATATTTGTTTTTCCATAACCTTAATTGTGATCTAAATATAATAAAGAATGGCCCGAAGGCCAAACTTTTAGTTAGGGAGGTTCTGGGGTGGTCGCTCCTGTTCAATTAATTGCATATCTAGGGTAAACAATATGCAGAAATCTCGAATATTGTCCCAGTCATCTTCAATTAACGCGATTAAATCCTTGTCGGGGATATCATCTAAATAATTCTTAATACTCACGTTTATAAGCGTTTTTGGTAGTATATGTCTTTTCGTTTCGTAACTTGGTAATTTCTTTTTTCTTACGTTTACCTTCCAAAACTTGAATATAAGACTTTAAACATTCATAACGTTGTAGATTAGTGTTTTTACTCATAACTATTTTATTTAATTTATTTTCCTTGTCCGCGGTAAGCTTTTTTATAATGCTTACTTGTTTTCATTTTTGATGTTTTTTTCTTACTATGTACTCCTGGTCTCTTTCTTCTCGGTTTAGGAGAGTACATCTTTGTTGCTGATGTTTGTTTTGTTTTTGCCATTTTTCGTGTGTGTTTGTTTTTCTTTTAGGGTGTTAATTGCTTCTACTATTTTAGTACAATCTTCATACTTTTCATTTTCTACATAGTATTTCAGATTTTCCTGTAATGTGTCTACAAAATGTTTTCTTTCTAATGTAATGTCATAAGCTTCACCTTCATCTAAACAATTAATTGTTAATACATGAATATGCTGTTTACGAGTATTTAAGTTAGCTAATATTGTTTCTACAACTGCTTGTGCTATTGAAAAATCTCTCCTATCAACCATCGCTTGGAACTCGTCACTGTTATTTAATGTAAATTCAATAGCCATATTAAAATAAATTTAAGAAATCCGGATTAATATTTTTTCCTTTGAGTTGATTCATCTTCTCATCATTTTTAAGAATCTGATCTGCTAACTTTTCAAGATGTTTAGACTTAATAGTCTCATAATCAGTTTCAATCTCTTTATGCTTTTGCTTTTTCATACTCACTGATAAATATTATCTAAAGTCTACTAATAAACTCTGAACCATCATCTGTTGGTTCAGGTTTGTCTAATCCTAATTCTATTAATCTTTGTTTAGTGTACTCATCTAATTCCCAATCTACTTGACTACCATAAGTTGGTTTATGATCTTCTAATCCCTCAAGTTGTTTATTATCAAATACATCCCCTACCATTAAGTAATAACAGTTATAACAAAGCATTTCAACATTACCTAAATTATAATGCTGTTTGTTGCCATCCTTGAAGTGCATGATAAGTGGGACTTTATAATCAGAAACTCGTCGTTCATGGAATCCACAATTAGAGCATTCTTCCTTCAAATAACCCTCTGTTATCATTCTATACTTTAACTTCTGTGGGTTGAAATGAGAGGCATCTACTCTACCTTCTATAATATCAAGTATAGCTGGGTCTTTTTTATTGTAATGAGACGCTGATAAAAATTTAGGAATACCTTTACCTGACTGGTTTTTATGTGAGTCAAATAAAGATACTCCATTCTCATCCTTGTACAACTTCATATATTGTTTAAGATGTACATAAGAACAATTTAAATAACGAGCCGCAGCGCGAACAGATTTTGTTTTATCCATTGCGCTAAGGATCATTTCTTTTGTTAATGGTTTTGCTTTAGCCATTATTCTTCTTCTTCAATTTCATCTTCTTCATCTACATCAAAATCATCAATAGTAGGAATAATATCATCCTCATCAGTTGATTTCATAGATGGTTTATCTTTTAAATCATTTTGTTTTTTATAATTTTTTTCAAACTCCATCATTTTATCATAATCCTCTCTCTCAACAGCGTATGTCTCAATCCAGGTATGATCACCTTCACCCATCTGAACAGTTACAGCTACTTTCTTTTCGGCTGTTGAGTGTTGAGTGCAAGTTTGAGTTTGAGGTAAAATTTTGATACGTCTCGGATCAATTTCCACACCACAAGTAATACATTTTCTACTCATCTTTTTTTCCTTTATTTTCTATTTTATCTATTTTCTCAATTAATTTCCAGAGTTCTTCAGGTGTTTTTAACTTATATTTTTTAGGAGATTTATCACCTTCAGTTATTTCTAAAGCTAAAATATTACCTTCCACATCTTTTCTATCATATACGTACCAGAAAATAAGATCTGCTTTCCAACTCTCATATTGAGAGTAGATCAGATCTTCAATGATATGGTAAAAATGTTCTTCATAATTCCAAAAGTCAACATTGAGTTTAGTATGTAAGAAATTAGTTCTTATCCAACATGCTTCTAATTGAGTAATAATATTTATGAAGTTTTGTTTTACTTCATTTTCTTTACTCTTAGCGCTTTTATTTAACCTAAGTTTATTTCCAAAATTATTTAGATTCATCTTTCTCCTTTACTGAGTATATTTTTAGAAAGTCTTTTATTTCCATTCGTTTTGTAGAAGCAAAGTGAATAGTAGCTATACCTATTGTTCCGGCTTCACATATACCTAATGACTCAGCATTTGAATCCATATGTGAGTAGAAACAATATGTCTTATATTCAAATTCCATAACCTTAATTTTAACTAAATATAATAAAAAAATAAATAAACACCAAACTATATTTTAATAAGGGTGTTTTGATATTCATTCATTTGGATGATATCTATTTTAAATATATCTAATTCAAATGAACCTATCTCACCATTGTCTTTAATTATGTCTGGTAGTTGTTGGATTATTTGGAAATTTTGTTGGTTTAATTGAGTAATATCAAATGATACTAATATTTCATTTTGTTTTTCATTATCATAAGGTCTAATATGATTATAAAGATTAAATGATGTGTTTAATTGTTCTTTTTCGATATATTGTTTATAATCACAATCTACATAAATAGTTGAACACCATGGTTCTAAAACTTCTAATAATTGTTGGTTACAATTTTTAACTATAAAACCAATATCATATTTTGATGATACAATTGGAAATTGATATTCATTGTATTTTGGAGGCGTACCCCACTTACGAATAAATTCTCTAGTCTGGTTATGGGCTAATATATTCCAATCATTTGATTTAAAATTTAAATCTTTAGTTTTAGAGGCATGTTCAAATTGTCCTCCCCTGCATGTTAAATGATAAACTAACGCTTCCCAACTTTGGATTAAATCATATCCATTTAATAAAAATCTATTAAATAAGTCTCTATCCTCACTGTGTGATTTCATAATAGGATCATGACCATTAACATCATTGAAATCATCTTTATGTATTAACCAAGGAGCAAATATACCATTTGTTACAATATCTTTTTTATTTTTATCTACAAATTCATTAAACTCCTTTAATTTAAAACCATCAACTATATCTAACTCAGGCCATAATCCAAAATCTAAAACAATTTTAGATGGATCTGAAGGATGCAGTGGTGGTTCTATTCTGGTAGCGGATACTACTGTTTTAGGTTTCCATTTAGAGTATAACGCCACATCAAATCCCTTTCCCATTATCATATCAGCATGATATATAACATTAAAATCAGTTTGAGATTCTTTGACTAATAAATTATAAGCATTACCTATACCAAATAATTTATCTGATTGATTTTTGATATATTTTATGTTGTTATCTTTACACCAGTTCTCAGTTCCGTCACTATCAGCATCTATGAATACTAATATATCATGTTCTCTAGATGAGTTTTCTTTTATATAAAAAACAGCATGTTTAAGATATCTCAAATTATTCTTTGAAGTAATACAAAATGTAAATTTGGGTATATTATTTTCCATTTATTCCATCTATTATATGTCTATCCCAACCTATATGAGTAATATATGTTTCTAAGAATCTCATAGCAATCATTCCTTGTTTAGCATACTCTACTGATATGTCACATTCTAAAGTAACACCACCGCTTTGTTCTTCAGGAGTAATCCTTTCACATCCATTATAACCATTAGGTAATTTCTTCCAATCACTAAGTCTTTTTAATCCTGGGTTTAGACTAAAACCATTCCATATACCTGTGTACTCTAACAATACACATTTTAATCCATCTACTTCATACACATCTGGTTTCCAAGGGTGAGGAGCAGTAGTGTCATCTATACCTCTAAGCCATACTTGTAAAATATTATCATCGGCTTCTAAAACTTTCATTGAGTCTTCAATAAATCCTTTTTTCAAAAATAACCAATCTTCTTCCATATGAAAGATATATTCTGTATCTACTAATGAATAAGCATAATCTATAGATTTAATTTGATATAATTTAGGGTCATTATAAATGAGTTCTATAGGAAATTCATATTTTTCTTTAACAAAATCATTACATCCAAAATTCATTCCATCATCTATAATAATAAAACGTTTTAAAGGATATGTATTCATTTCAAAAAAACTATCTAAAGTTTTTTCTAACAAATCAGCTCTATTACAGGCTGTTAATACTACTGTTACTTCTTTCATAAAATTTATTTATTTCAATTGGGAAATTTAAATGAGCTATTCTAGTGAACTCATCTTTTTTACTTATACTTGATATGTATTTTTTAATAGTTTCATTAGGACGATGAGTATAACTTTCTCCTATTATATGATTTTCTAATATAAATTGAAACACACTCTTACCTTTTTGTCTTAATATATTACAACACTCAATAATATATGTATCTTCTAAACCATAATGTCCTAATGACTCAGGTACCCCTGTTTTAATTAGAAGATCTTTAGATATTAAAGTGAACCACCCCCCAGCAAATTTAAATGTAGGTATTGATTTTACTTCTACATCTCCTATATCAGGTAATGTATCTTTATAAACATCTGCTACTAATTCATAATCTAATGGATAATTTAAAAATGATTTATTAACAATTACATCCCAAGTGTTATCCCACTGTTTTACAAATTGAGGAGTAAGTATAAATAAATCAATATTTTCTTCTTTTACAGTTTGATAAGCTTGAGTCATATAACTTAAGGTAGTGTCCTTAAATATAAAATCACAATCTAACCATATAAAAAAGTCAGCATCTAAATTATTATTTAAACTATATCTTCTTTGAGATACACACCCTAATATATTTTCATCACCCCAAAGTAAAGTCCACTCACACCAATCTAAAAATTTAGTGACTAATTCTTCAGTTCTTTCTTTAATATAATCTTTAGGTAATTTAGATTCATCCCAATTAGTTAATTTATCAGATAAACACATAGTAATTTCTACTTTGTATTTAACTGTAGTATCAAGATAAATGGAATTTCTTTTTAAATTATATAATGTTAAAGCTAAATCCTCTAATTCTTGAGGTAAAGCAAATATAGTTATAACTCCTTTCATACTACCTAATTAAACCCACATCTGATTTTTCCTCTAATGTAGGAATTGTTTTTACTTTAATACTGTTTTTTACTAAATGCCATTTTAGTAAATATTCATTTCTAAGTGGAGAGTCTTGTCCTGGCCATCCACCAAATAATGAGTGAAAGAAATCAACATCATCTGTAACATATGATATAACATTTGAAAATACTTCTGAGTATGTTGTCATGTCTTGTTGTTTGCCTATTGCGAATACATCATAGTATCCTCTGTCTTTAACTCTAATATCAGTATTCCATTCTGGTAATGTAATACCTTCTTGAGGTAACTCCAAATTAAATTTAGAGTAATCTATATCAAATCTTGTTCTAACAATATAATCATATTCTCCTTCAACTAATTGAATTGATTTATATATTGAGTAGAACATACTTAAACTATTATTTAGAGGTTGTCTCCAAATAGGACATTTAATTCCACTAGCATCAAATACTATAGGTTTTTCTATAATATAATTTTTAGGTTTATATAATTGAATAAGATCATTATAATCATTATCTGTTAACGTATATTGAGTATTTCCAAATCCAAAATTAGTTGATTCAAAATGAGGAGTTTTCCAAGTATGGAAATACACATCACAGTCATATTTGTCTAATAAATGTGTCTTTAAACTATTATAACTTTGTTTAAAATTCCTCGCTTGACCACTTACACAAATAGCTATTTTCATTACTTATAATTTTGAATATAATCACTACAAATTCCTAAACATTGAGAGATATCATCATTATGTATCTCAGGCATAACTGCTATACTATCTTTAATAGGTTGTTTACCTGGGTAAACCCATATGTATTTCTTTGAAGTCAGAGTTAATGTATCTTCCTGGTGCCAAAAGTAATTTATTTGAGGATAATTTTCTTGTAAATAAACTATAGCTTCTGGATTCTTACAGTGTACCCATAGTCTATAAAGAAATTGAGTTAACCAAGAGTGACTTATTAAATACTGAGGTTCATCATGACCTAGATATAATTTATCTTCTATAAACCATAAATCAACTTCTACATCAAATCCATTATCTAATGCTTCTTGAAGATATGAAGGAGAGTTTTCTCTTTCAGAATTAGGACCAATTAGATTTCCTCTATGTGATATTAGTTTCATAATTAATATTTTTCCCCAATATGTAATTTACGATCATCTCCTCGGTCTTCCAATCTATTTTCAGAAATAATCTCATGAAACATATGAACACCATAAGCTCTATACTCACCACTAAAGTGTACTCCACTTTGTTTTAAGCCAAAGAATAAATTATGTGGTCCACCCCAAGTTGAATTCATATCAAATACTTGAGGATGATAAGCTATTTCTCTACCTAACTCTAAAATATCATTAGATATAACATGTAAGTTAAAATCATGGATATAATTATGAGAAACATAATTTATAGATGGATGGTAATCCATTTCTCCATTAGGAGATATTTCTTCATTGGGTAAATCATTATTATAATTATCTCCACCTCTATAATATGTTTCAAAATCTGATGGGGTAAATTTTAGTAGATTTAATTTAGTTAGAATTTGATCATAGCTAATTTTTTGTTTTGCTCCCAATGTTGGGAGTGACCACATACATTTAGGAGTGTTATGTTCTAAAAATATTTTATTAAAATTATTTGAGACACAATAATCTGATTTTAACCAAAGTATTTTACCAGGTATATTTTGTAATTCTAAAGATAATCCTATATCAAACCAATTCCTTATGTCCTGGAGTAAATTCTTTTTATTAACCTCAGGATCATAAGGGAATATTAGAATATTTTCAATATAATTTTTAATGTCATACTTTTTAATTAATTCAATAATATCATCATTTGATAACTCATGTTCATGAGTATTATATATGATAAAATTATTCCATACTATATCATTAGTTTGAAGTGATAATAATGCTCTTAAACTATAATCAGCATGTTTTAAATCTAAAGTAGTATGAGTAGTAAATATACAAGTGTTCATATTAACTAATTAATTTACGATATACATCAGCATCTATATTTTTTCTTTCATTAAATATTTCTAACCCACTTGTTTGTTCTGACTCACCACCCATAACCCATCCTTCAATAGCGTAATTATTTTTACCAGTTTGTTTAATTTTGTCAAATAACCAATTGTCCCCATAATGTATTTTTAATTCATGAGGAATTGGTATGTAAGAATTTTTATGTATAAAAAATAAACAAGCATAACAAGCCATTAGACTACCAAACTCTTCAACTCTAAATTCACCTTGAGGATTATCCCAACATTTATTCCCGGCACCAATAATTCCTCTATCTTCTGTTATATATGGGTAAGCTAAATTAATAACATTCCAATCTGTTTCAACATCATCATTGACAATTAATAATTTATCATATTTAGCTAATGATACTCCTTTATTCCAAGCTGGGGTGACAAAGATATTTTCAGGCTCTTTAATATGATTTAATTTAGGTATATGAGATATATCTATATCCTGAGGAGCATTATCAATTAAAATAATTTCTCCCACTAATTCATTGTTAGAAATTTGAGCTAATCTATCTATAAATCCTTCAGATTTCCATAGTGTAGGTATAATAACTGATATCATATTTTATTTTTTAAATCCGTAAAAGAATAAATCACAATGGTTTGTTTCTATTTCAAACTCATACTCTTTAAAATTAGCATCAATGTCTATACATTCTCTAATATCTTCTTCAGTTAAATTTTTATAATATTCATTATCCCAATTTTCACGAGATACATTAGGCATTGTTTTCCAATTAGGAAATTTTTCTTTACTTTCTTCTTCTAATGATTTTACTCCATGAACTGGTCTCCCAGTTGTAGCGCATGTAAATAAAAGCATACCATTAGGTTTAAGCATCCTAACTGCGTTTTGGATTGTTTCTTTATAATATGGATTATGCTCAAAACACTCACATGATATAATAACATCAAATGTATTATCAGGAGCATCATAATCTTGAGCAGGACATACTATATCTACTCCAGGTCCTGGACCTAAATCTAATCCTGAGTAATCACAATTTTCAAAGTATACATCTTCTGTACCGCATACATTAAATGTACCTATTCCTAAAACTTTTTTGTTAGTAAAATAATCAGGAAAAGTTGATTTAATTTTATTAACGTAATTGATTTGTTCTTTATGAGCCATAATTTATTTATAATTTTCTAAGTAATTTTTTAAATCTTCTGGGGTTCCTAATCCCCACATTCCTTTAACATTAAATGTTCTAATTTGTTTACAATCTTTAATAGCCTGATTAAATACAGGGCAAACATAAAACTCATTATTTACACGAATATCTTCTTTAATCATCTCTTCAGCATATTTAACAAAATCAGAACCATGTTTCCAATAATAATAACCTACTGTTGCTATATCTGATATTGGGTTCTTTTCAGCTACTTCAGTTACTAATCCTTTTTCATCTATTTTAGCAAATGACCATTTTGGATGAGTAGCTGTGAATGTGACTAT
>Ga0315903_10002167_pt1 | contig 29361 bp, 40 predicted proteins | sample LakEriMetagenome_7_FD_203524 | JGI IMG/M metagenome (GOLD analysis project Ga0315903, IMG submission 203524) | Freshwater fungal communities from buoy surface, Lake Erie, Ohio, United States - Buoy 2 MA119 | ecosystem: Environmental > Aquatic > Freshwater > Lake | place: USA: Lake Erie, Ohio... | reverse complement strand
CGGCGGAGCCCCCTGATCGGCCATGGCTTGGGCGCAAAACACCATGGCATCGAGCGTCGCGTGGAGATCGGGCAGACCGAAGGGCATCACAAACAGCGACCTCGCAGGGGAATGGGTGGGCCAGACCAAACTACCAGCCGCCCAGATCACGACGGATACGAAAATACCAACCGCCACTGGTCGAGGGGTCAACAGTCCGCGCCACCCGTGCCTGTTCCGAACGGTCGCCGGTGAGGTGAGGCCGACGCCGGATCGGACGGGAGTCGATCGCCCCGGAGGGAACGGGGTCGAAACAGGCAGCGGGAGGGTGACGGACACGGCAGCTCCTGGGGGATCAGATCGTCAGAAAATCGGCCCACTCGTCGACTGCGGGGAACCCCCGGAAGCCCGAGACGGCGTAACTGTCGGGCTGGACCCGCAGCATCCGGTCGCAGGTGTCGGCGTCGACCCAGCCCGATCCGTCGGGCTGGTCGTGGCGTTTGGGTCCGTCGATCCAGTTCGGACCCCATGAGTTTTGACAAAGCAGTCCCGGCCGGCGGTGGGCGTCGTCGACCCCCACGAAAATCATGCAGTGGGCCCATGTGCCGGCAGCCCGCATGAAGCCCTCGGCATCGCGTTGATCGTTGAATCCCTGCTGGCTGCAGACGACCACGGGATAGCCGTTGGCGATCGCGTCGCGGGCCTGCCCGTAACTGGTGACCAGCGAGACAGTCTCAATCGGGCGTTCGCGGGCGATCGGTTCGAGTTCATCGGGCAGTCCCCGGCCGCCCCACAGGCGGGCCCGCTCGCCGCTGTAGCTGGTCAGATCGATCGACCCGTATTTCTGGCGGCGCAGGGTGCCGTACTGGCTGACCGCTTTGGCCGCCCAGGCCCCGACCGACCCATCCCCGCGGATCCGGTTGCCGCCGATCTCGACCCGCGACAGGGCGTAGATCGCTTCGGTGGCACACAGCGCGACCCAGCGTTCCCGCCGGCCGGCGGCGATCTGGGTGCACGCGACGTAGTCGGCCGCCTGAGCCCAGCCCTGCGACACGCAATCCCCGACCGTCTGGGTCAGCACGATATCGCGGCCGATGATCTTCCGGACGTCTTGATACAACAGCCGCACCTGTTTTTCGCCCGTCGCCTGCAATGGGGCGGCCGACGCGGCGAACACCGGGGTGGTCGACTCGGCCAGATACCGGTTGACCGCCCGCCAGTCGTATTCCCAGCCCATGGGTCCGGTGGGCATCAGTTGGCCCCCCAGGTGCGCAGGGCGGCGGCAGCCTCGTCCATGACCGCCCGCCAGTCGTCGGGGGTGGCCAGCTTGCCGGCGGTTTTCAGCGTGCCGATCTGCTGGGCCAGGGGAGTTCCCCAAGCTCTGACGTGAGCCTCGCGGTTGGGGTCAAGTTTCCCCTCGTTGCGGCGGCGGACGGTGCTGATTGCGCTTTCAAAATCCCGGATGGTCCCGGCGGCGATCTGCGAGCTGACGACGGCGTAATTCTCGGCGACCGCAGCCGCTTTGGGTTTTTCCGCCTCCGGCAACGTGCTGACCCCGGCATAGACCACGGGGGCCACGCCGTATTTGGTGACCGGCCAGACGGGGGCCGGCGGTGGGGTCGGGGCGGGAGCCGGACCGGGAGCGGGCCCCGGTCCCGGGGGAGGCGGCGGACCGGGTGCAGGTCCGGTGATCGTGACCACGTGCTCCAGCGAGCGGATTTCGGGGACCGTTCCGGCACCCTGGCAGGCGACCACCGCCAGAAACGTGTACCGCCCGGGAGTCGCGGTCGCAAAAAACACCGTTTGGCCCCCGTTGGCGGTGTCCCACGCGTCGGCGGTTGCCCCGACCAAGTGCCACAGGACCGCGGCCTCTTTGTCGACCAGGGCGTCCAGCCGCACGAGTTGTCCCGGCTTGGCGGTCTGCGGACCATCCACCGACAGCGAGCAGACGGGGGGAACGTCGAGCAGCAACTCCTCGAGGGCCGCCAGTTCGTCGGGGGGCGTCTGGCGGGGGAACGGATCTTGAGCCCAGCCGCTCGAAAGCAACAGGGCGAGCAACACACCGGGCCAGACGACCCGCGACGGCAGACGCATGGCGGGTCCTTTCAGATCGTGGCGTATTCGGTGGCGTAGTCGAGCAGCGCGTCCCGGTCGGCCTGCTGGGCATCGCGGGCGGTCCGCAGGACCTGGTCGGTGAGCGTGTCGAGCTGGGCGCGGGTGACCGATTGCCCGTGCTCCCGCAGCTCGCGCTGCAGCTCGCGGCGGACGATCACCCGTTCGCGGAACGTCGGGGCCTGCATCCCCTCGCGGGCCGCCTGTTTGTTGCGGCAGCTCGAGAGCAGACCGAGGATCGTTTCGACCACCGTGAGGATCAACGTCGGGTCGATCCCGACGACCTGCAGCCGCTGCTGCAGATCCCCCTCAATGCGGTCGCTCGTGGACTGGTTCGACATGGGTTTCGCTCCTGAAAACACCGTAACGGACGGGAAACAGATCGGTTTTTTCAAAGTACCACCCGCCACGGGGAACCGGGAAAACCGTGGCGGGTGGGTGAGCAGGCCAAGGCGTCACCCGTGGGCGGCGTCCTGCGCCTGTTTCAGTTCTTCAACGTCGGGGTGCACGTACCGCTGGGTCGTGTTGATGGTGGCGTGGCCGAGCAGTCGCGAGGCCTGCAGAATCCCGTGTTCCCTGCAGAACGCCGTGCCGGCTTCGTGGCGGGCGGAATACAGAACCAGCTCGCGGTCGAGCCCCGCAGCGGTGCGGGCTCGCAAAAACTGGGTCGACAGGTTTTTGACCGTCCAGCCGTTCCCCCGGGGCGCCTGAAACAGCGGCCCGGTTTTCCGTTTGCCAATCGCCAGCCGCAGCAGTTTTCCCAGCTTCCGCCCCACGACAATCGTCCGCGGCTTGCCGCTCTTGCGGGCGGTTTTGTGTTCCGCCAGCACAATGACTCCGGTTTCGCCGTTGGCGTCGCGTTGAAAGTCGTCAATCTGCGCCCGACAGAGTTCGTTGGGCCGGGCACCAGACAGCCGCAGGGCCTGATAGATCAGCCGGAACCGGGCGTTGCTGTGCCGCAGAATCGCCTTGGTCTCCTCGTCGGTCGGGATCCGGTCCCGTTGCCGCGGGGTCGGTTTGGGGAGTTTGCTGCACCACGGTTTGGGCAGCAGTTCGAGGGTAACGGCGTACTTTTGCAGTTGGTCGAGGGCGACCGCCCGGCTGCGTTGCGTGGTGGGAGATTTCCCCGCGTTGGCGGTCGCGAGCGCCCCCAGGATGTCGGCTGGCGTGATTTTGGCGATCGGTTTCGCGTGCAGGCCCGCGGCGGCGAGCTGCCCCAGTTGGGTCCGATAGAACACCACGGTATTCGCCGCCGAATGGTTCTGGCGGTGGTGCTGCAGGAACAGCTCGGTCAGTTTGTTGAAAGTCACTGCGGCCCCGGGGTGACAGGAATTGGCCGCGACACGGGGTGTTTGCCCAGTTCAGTCGCGGTGGCAATGTGTTTGGCGCTCAGCCCATCGACGAGGGCCGTGCAGTCCCAGGCCCCCATCCGGGCCGCAAATTCGGCCCGCAACGCCTGTTTGGCGGCCGACTGCCAGTTGCGGCCGTGGTCGGGCATGAACGCCTGCCCGTGCGGCGTCTGGGTGTGCCAGCGGAACACGTACGACGGGGTCGACCACCAGATGTTTTTCCCCGTCGAAAGGTCGTACCGGGACCGCGGCGTCTGCCGGGCGAGAGCTGACAAAAACTGCTGGTCGAAATTCCCGTCGGCGGTTTCCACCCACGGGCTCTGGTGCCACAGCTCAACCGACAAGGCCAGCGCCGCATGAAACCGGCCGGCGGCGGGCTCGTCCTGCAGTGTCAGCGTGTAGTCGGACCAGACCCGCTCGGGGTGGCCCCACCAGGTCGCCGGACGATTCCGCAGGTTCCACGCCCGAGCGATCTGGGCCAGGTGACCGGGCAGGTAGGTGTCGTCGTCCTCCCAGACGACGAGCAGATCCGCGTCGGGGCAGACAAACGTCAGGGCGTACTGCGCCATGGCGTTGTATTTGTGCGGCAGGGTGAACGCCGAGTGGAACTTGTGGTGCCACACCCGGCCCGCCACCTCGGCGGAGAAGCCCTGTCCCTTGATCGCGTCCCGCAGGCGGGCGGTGCTCAGACCCCCCAGGGCGTCGGCGTCGTCACCGATCAGCAGCCAGCGTTCCTCGGCCGGGTGGGTCTGCTGCAACCATTGGCCGACACTGGACGAGACGTGCCACGGCCGGCAGTAGGTGGGACACAGGCAGACGATTTTTGTGGGGGCGGGCATCAGTCCTCGTGGAACATCCGGAACGGGGGTTCGGTCGGGGGAACATTCAGGCCGCGACGGCGGTTGTAGCGGCCGCAGTCGCCGCAGCTCGGAGCGTGGCCGCGGGTCACGGGGAGCAACTGCACCAGCAGCACGCGGGCAAGTCGCCGCAGAGCGGTCAGGGTCAGGGCCTGCGACCAGGTCAGCAGGGGACACTCGGGGGCGTGGTCGAGCTGGAACAGCACGATCCGCAGGTGACACAGCGGACACGACTGCCCGGTGCGGTTCTGGTTGCTCACCCTTCACCCCCAGGGGGATCGGGTTGGTCCCACTCGCAGACGGGCGGGGAGACCAATGTGGGAATCTGGTTCAGCACCAGCACGAACCCGATTTCCGGCAGACAGCCCGGCACCCGCTTGATGACCTCATACGTCTCCGCAATCGCACCGGCAGGAATGCTCTCGCGTTCCTGTGGCAGGATGTTGTGGGCGGTCCAACTCATTTCCCGCTCAAACATGATCCACGGCCCGTTTTCGATCGCCGATCCCAATAGGCGGCCCAAGAGGATGTGGGCCGTGCGGCACCCGTCGATCCGGCCGTTGGTGGTCAGGGTGACGCTCATGGGCGGCCCTCCCGTTTCTGGATCATGTGGGCCAGGGCGACCCGGTTCCGCTCCGACAACTCGCGGGCCTCCTCCCGCCACTGCTTCCATTGCTGGCGTTCTTCGGCCCACCGCTGTTCGCGGCGAACCCGGTTTTCGGCGTCCATCCGCTGCAGGTCCTCCTCGAATTTCCGTTTCCGCTCGTCCGCATGGTGCATGTCGACCCGGTAACTCACGATGGCCGCGACCATCACAGCGCAAACGATAAACAGCAGGAACAGCATCGCACTCAGCTCACGTTGTTCGGGCGTCACGACGGCACCTCCCGGGCGAACCCGTCGCGGAGCATCACCCGCAGCAGCGGATCGTTGCGGACGGTCGCCGGCTCGGCCAGCAGGGTGTGAATCGAGACCCACGCGGGGCGACCCGGATTCTGCCAGGCAACCCGCTTGGCGTTCTCCAGCGTGCTGGCCCGGACGGTGACCGACCAGGTCCGGCGGTGGTTGGCGTCGCGGCCGGTGACCACCCACTGGTCAGGGCTGATGATTTGCGGCTCGGTCATTGGGGCACCTCGACCTGCTGGTAGTCGTTCGCGATCCGATACACCCGCCTCATGGCCAGCGTCTCGCCCATCTGCGGTCGCCAGTTTTCGTAGAGTTCCTGCACGTAGGCGGCAATCCCAAACGGCAGATCCTCGGGTGCTGGCTCCGGCGGCGAAATGTCGCTGAACGTGATGTTTGGCGGATCGCTTAGTTTCCAGAACGCTTCGTCGTAGTCGTCCTCCAGTGTGCCGTACATCACGTTCGGATCGAGAGGCTCGCTGATTGGTCCGTGTCGCTCGGGCTCTGGGTCGGGGAACAGGGTTTTCTGGTGGCTCATGGTCCGTTTGCCCCCAGCGGAAACGCTTGCATCTGGGCTTTTTTCATCGCCCATTTGAGCGAGTGCACAGCCTCATAAAGATGTCGCAGTCGGATGTTCCACAGATTGATCTGAATGGCCTCGCGGTCCTCTGGCGACTGCTGCGGCTGTTCGATCAACTCGTGGAATTGCTGTACGAGTTGCTCAATGCGCACCAACTGCCGGTCGAATTGCGTTTGCTTGACCACGCGGGCCTTGGCGATGTTCGGCACAACACGCCGGACACCGCGCCTCTTGTTCGTGCTCACTGCCCGCCCTCCGCCTGAGTGGTCAAGGATTCCTTGACACCTGAACTGTTAAGAGTTGCTTCACAGTTCGCCCGCCTCTGACGATCCAAGTTCCACAAGTGCATGTAAAACTCTGGGAACGATCGGCCGCAGTCGCGGCAGCGTTCGCGCACCTCCTCAATCGGAAGCTCGACCGCAAACCATTCCGTGTTCATCCTCCACCAGACTGTTGGCTTGCCGGTCGAATGCTGCTCTGGCGGATCGTCGGGGTTGTTTCCCATCGTCCGGCAGATCTCGACGCCGTTGATGGTCTCAGTCTTCATTTGCGACCGTCCAGTCTGGCGATGAGAGCCTCGGCTTCGTCGTGGGCCGCCTCGCCCTCCTCGTGGGTGCCGTTGCTGGTCAGGACGCGGAGCAGCCGCAGCATGTCGGGGGCTGCTGCGATCACGCGACCATTTCCCGGAGTCACTCGGGAACACACATAGCAATTGTCCGCATCCCAGACAGATTCTCCGTCGTACGTCCACGGCCCCGGGCTGTGCTGTGAGGGCTTGCTCACTTCCCGCCCTCCGGCTTGGCCACCGGGGTGGGCTCATCGTCGAGTGCTGCGAATTCCGCTCGCACAACAGACATGTCGTCGTAGGAAATTTGAGCGAGCGGAGTTGCCAACAGTTCCCGAACCATGCCGACGAACGCCTGCAGCCGCTCGATCCCCGCACGCTGGAGAGTCACCGCTGCCTCTGCGGCCGTGAGTTTCTCCCGCACTCCAGCACTGACAGACCGCTCTTCGTCGAGTCTGGTCCGCAGGTAGGCAATCTCGTCGCGTTGCTGCACAGAAACGGCATTCGTTGCGTTGAGTCGGTCAGTCTCATTGTTGCGTGGCCGTCGCACGTCGATGGTCTCGGCCTGTTGTTCCGCGAGTTGCTTCCGCAGGTGCAGGATCGCGTCGGCCATCTTGTCCGGAGAATCACAACCCCACGTCATACCGGGCCAGACCCTTTGCTCTGCGTCTCGCAGCCGTTTGTCGTCGGCCGCCATCGCGCCTTTCAGCGTCTCGATCTCGGCTCTGGCCGCGTCCAACTGCTGCTGCCAGATCGCCGCGTCCTGCTGCTGCTCGACCGTCAGCACCTGCCGCTCGGTAAATTCGTCGGATGCGGCCCGCTTGGCGCTGGCGAGTTCCTGCCGCAGCGTCTCGATCTCGGCCCGGGCCGCGTCGAGTTGCTGCCGCAGAGAGTTCACTTCTGAAAACGCATCACTGACGACTCGTTGGGATTGTTCCAGCAGCGTGCCGAGGTCATTCCCCTCCAACACCTGCCGCTCGCGGTCGAGGTCCCGCACGTGGGCGGCCTCGGCGGTGAACACGTGGGGATAGCGGGCTCGCAGTTTGGCCAGGTTGCGGGCCTGCTCGGCCTCGAGGGTCGTCCCCAGCGCGTCGCAGGCGACCGCCAGATACCACAGACAGTCCCCGATCTCCTCCCGCAGGTTGACCGGGTCGAGCGGGCGGCCGTAGTAGATGTGTTTCTTGACCGGGTCGGCGAGTTCCCCCGCCTCGGTCTGCAGCCCCAGCACGGCGTGCACCAGCCGGGCCTGCTGCTGCAGCCGCGTCTGCAGCGCGGGGGTGATCGGGCTCTCGGTCCGCAGGGCCTGGGCGGTGTAGCTCGGGGCAGTCGGGTCAGTCATGGCGAACTTTCGGCAGGGGGAAACGGGATCAGGAACCGGACGGTCGCGACGGATTACGACTGCCCCGGGCCGTCAGCCCCGGTGCTGTCGTCGAGGGGTTCGGTAACCGGAGCCGGGTGGCTGTTCGGAGTTGTCTGTGAGTTGGTCAATTCAGTTGCGGCAAAACTGGTATTTTGGGACAGCAGCATCCAATACAACGCATCGTATTGGTGCATAGCAGCGGCAACCAATTGAACAAACTGGTGGTCTGTGACCTCCATCTGGCAAGTCTGCCTCACGGATTTTGCGAAGTTTTGCAGCAACCGGTGGTTCTCGGTGAACCCGGCATTTTCGGCCTGCGTTTGGTCCTGCTGTTTTCGGAGTTTGACAATCTCGGACCGGGCCGCTTGCAGTTCCTCCGACTGAGATTCCAGATGGACCTGCCGCAGCCGCTGCAATTCCTGCTCGGTCTCCCGCAACTGCAGTTTGATTTGTGCCAAGTCATCCCCGACTGCGTCTTCGTCGGTCCAGGCCCGCCGCAATGCCGCACCAGTTGTGCGGGCTTCGTGCTGGGCCACCATGATCATGTGGCGGATGGCCTGCCAGTTCACGTCGCCGTCACGATGGAAGCGGGCTTCGTGGGCCTCCAACTGATATTCCAGACAACGCAGCGTCGACCAGACTTTTTCCGACGGGTCCAGCATTTTTTCGGCGGTACGGCAGCGAGGTGGCATTTCAATTGTCCTGTAGTTCCGGTTCCGGGGGCATCCACAGCATCGCCCAGCAGTCGCTGATCCGCGGCGGGGCGCTGGTCTCGGTGGTCGTGTCGTTGGGCGTCGGGGGATTGATCGGGCCAGGCTGCGGAGGCAGATGGGTGGCCGGAACCGCGACCGCCCGGTGCAGCCGCCACGCGACAAACCCCAGACCACGCAGAAAATCGGTGTACTCGGGAATCGACAGCACCAAAAGCGGTACCTGCCATTTGCTGACCTCGGCCTGCAGGCCCCGCAGGACCAGCGTTTCGACCTCTTCGACGGCGTGTTGCTGGTGCCGTGCCACCGTCAGTTTGGTCAGCCAGATCCGGCACCCGCCCGGGCTGTCGTGAAACTGCACGACGACCGCCGCCGCCAGCCGGCAATCGTCGGTGTTCCACAGCCCATACGCCCGCCGCTGCAGCCGGTGCTGCTCGTCGGTCAGCAAATTCCACAGGACGGGAAATTGCTGCCGCAAGGTCACTGCGCCCGGAGGCGAACTGGTGCGGATCCGTTTGAACACAAACTGGCCGCTCATCGGGACACCCGTTGCAGCGAGAGCACCCACACCAGCGGGTTGTGCCGCCACTGCGACGATTCCTGCAGGGTCGAGCGGTCCCAGTGGTTGGCGAACGCCTGCCGGATGTGCAGCAACTCGAGCGGTTTCGGGTTTTTGATCCGGTTGTCGAGCCAGCCCTCGTTCCGCAGTTGCAACGGTGTCATCGGCTGCAGGTGGTCGATCCAGCAGTCGACGATCTGATACACCAGCCGGTTCGGCTGCGGAGGCGGGGTGTTTGTTTTCCAAGTCATCCCGCGGCGGTGCAGATCGGCCCGCTGCGTCGTCGTCAGGTGGTCGGCCCGGTAGATCACCGACTGGGTCTCCTCGTCCCAGCACCACGCCTCGCTGACGGTCAGAAAACTTCCGGGGACCCCGTACGGGCAGCGCGACACCAACGCCTCACGGGTGAGCCGGTAGTCGGTCGTGTCGGTGCTGAACTGGCGGCGGAACTGCCAGAGCTGCCCGTCGCCGTCGACGTCGCGCAGATCCTCGATTTCGCCGACGTCGTGCAGCAGCCGCAGCGGGCGCCGCAACTCACACTTGGCATCCCGCAGGCCCGCCTGAATCTCCACGTCATGCAGTCGGATCTGCGAGGTTTGGGGCGAACGGTTCAGCACGGGGAGCATGGCGGCCTTTCCGGAGAGCACGACCACTCCCGTGAGCCGCCGCGGGCGACACGAGCCGGGGTGACGCGATTCCTTTTTGCGTTTGTGGATCGACAGAGCCCGGGCGGTGCGGTTAGTCATCGTCGCCGCTCCGGGTCTGGTGCAGGTCTTCGTCGGGGAGATACTGCCCCAGACACGGGTCGTAATACCAGGGCAGCGGCAGACGCTTGCCGCTGGCGTTCGTCGCGTCCGGCGGAGTGTTCCGCCGCAGACGCCACCAGACCACACAGCCGACGAGCTGCGTGCCGATTGCCACAAGACACCACCACCACGCGTTCATGGGCGACTTCCTTTGGGGGTACTTGCATCGCCGCCCCGGGAGTGCAGTGTGGCCCCCGGGGCGACGGTTCGCAAAAACGCCGGGCCAACATGGACCGGATGCCCCCCGGCGCTTCCACGCCACCGGGGATTGAATCGGGCGGGAGTCGAACCCGCCGCGACCGCAGCCGTCGTGTCTGCGATCTGGTGCCACCACCCCGACCCACCTGCCTCGCGAGAGGTTTTCGTCCTACAGCATCAACCAGCGGCGGGCCGCTTCAATCGCGGTTTGGGCTTTCGACAGCTCTTGCCCCCAGACCTGCAGGTGATCGCGGGCGACAGTCGCCTGTTTGCTCCACAGGCTGGCGGCGGCTCGCGCGTCGGCAATTCGTCCGTCCCGCACCGCCTGGGCGTAAATACCGGCCGTCGTCCCCGCCGCCTGCACGTTGACCCGGGCCGAGCCGAGCGACTCAGATCCCGCCGCAATCGCGTCACTGCCCCGGGCGATGATTTTCCGGAACTCGGGATCGGCCGATTTCTGCGCCAGATCGATCAGCACATCAATCGCGGCGTTGTGCGCCGCCGCCGCCTGATCGTACTGCTGCACCAGCGCCGGCTGATCGACTGTCTGCCCCCGCACACCCTGCGGCAGCAGTGACACACACAACACCCCCCACATCCACAACGCAGTTCGCATCGCAAGTCCCTCCAGAGAAACAGGAAAAATCTGTGCGGGTCGACGATTGTCACCGCCGCACGCGGGCCCCCCGACGCTTGGTCGGGGGTCATTGGTTGGCCGCGCTGGTTTGTGTCCGGTCGTCGACCTGCCGGACAGGCGCGGGGTGGTTCGTTCGTCTAACCACCAGCACAGTCGTCGCCGGTTGGTGCGGCGGTCGACTGCCACTCCTGAGTGCGCGTCGCCGACTCGCACTCTGCATCGCACTCCCGCAACAGCTCAATCCACTCCTGCGGATCGCGACCGAGCCCGTAAGGTTCCACGCCGTAGAAATGGGCGTGGATGTCGTCGAGATCCTGATCCAGTTCAATCCGCCCGTGGATGTAGTTTTTGATCCGCTGCCGCATCGAACTGGCGTAATTTGCATGCTGCCCGGTTGCCTGAAACCGGTGGATCCACCGCAGCCAGGGGAGGCAGACGACGGGCCGGCCCGCCGCCCGGTATTTGTCGTGCACGTACCCCTCTTCGCCACCGAACTCCCGGAAATGCGGGTTGAACCCCAGCCAGTCGTCCCGCCAGCAGCCAAACAACCCCAGCCCCTGCAGGTCGATGTCGAGCGCCGGACCGTCGTCGCCGCGGTAGCGGGAGTCGAGCGCCCACTGGCCCAGCATCCCGGCGCCCCACGTGCGGACCTGGTGGGTGCTGACCGACCCGTTGTCGTATTCGAGGGGCCCCTGAAACAGCCCATGAAACCCGGGGTGCTCGTCCAGCCAGTCGAGTGTGCGGCGGAGCGCTCCCGGAGCGATCAGCACGTGCGAGTCGACGCAGATCACCACCTCGCCGCGGGCCTGCTCAAACACCTGATCGCGGGCCGCGGTCCCCTGCCGGTTGGTGTAGGGGAGGTAGCGGCCGTTGGGGATCATGGCCATCAGGTTCCGGACCCGCTGACTGGGGGTTTCTCCCGTCTGCGCGGCCGCTTCGGGGGAACTGCCGTGGTCGTCGAGCCGCGGGCGGTTGTCGACGACGAGGATCTCGAGCTGCCCCCGCAGCTCGCGGTGGTACAGATTCAACGCCTGCACCGTGAAATAGACCCCATCGAAATCGTCCACCATGCACATCCCGACCGTCAGCCGGGGCCGCTGGATTGCGGTCGCTCCCTCGGCCTGCCAGTGTCCGCGGGGGCAGGTTTCGGACGCCATGGCCAGTTTGTTCCGCAGGCTGTTTTCGGTGCTGTTCACCGGACAGCCGCAAACCCGGCACCCCGCCCCGTCAAACTCCCCCGAGGGGCAGTGTTGACAAATCGCCAGCCGGCGGGCGAGTTCATCCGGCGAGGTGATCCGCAGGCCGTCGGCCGCGTGTCGCCACAGGGCGGCGGCGTAGCGTTGAGCCCGCTCCAGCAGGGTCGGCGAATGGGGAAATGACTGCGACATGCCGGACACTTTAGCCGCCAGTTTTGGAAATGCAAGCGATAGCGAACCTATTTTTTTGAAATTCCAAAACCGGCCGACGCTCACGGTCCCGGCGGGCCGGTCGTGGTTGTGGTGGTGGTGGTGGTGGTCGTCGTCGGGGGGTCGGGATTGCAGTTCGCGCTGGCGGTGACCGTCACACTGGTGGGCCAGCCGATACAGGTGGGCGCCCACGGGGTCGCCTGGTTGCCGTCGGTGAAGGTGCCCCCCGTATCGGGGTTGAAGTCGAGCGATTGATAGCGGTAGACCCCGAAATCGAGTTCGGCCGGGCAGACGTACGTGCTGGTCGCCGGGTCGTAGATTTTTGCCAAGGGCCAGCGGATTTTCGCGGCAATCCGCGAATCGGGACCATACCACAGCGAGCCCGGGGGACAGCCATTGTTGTAACTCAGGGTGTAATCCCAGACGCAGGGGGCCGCGCCCCAGTCGAACGTCTTGCCCCGGAACGGCAGACACCACGTGCGGTTGAACTGGCTGCAGATCTGGTCGGTGGCGTTGCACTGCCCTGCCCCCGGCCGCAGGCTGATCCCGCTGATCGTGAACTGCATGCTGGGATGGGTCGTGCAGTTGCAGGGGGGCTGCGTGGTGGTGGTGGTCGTCGTGCAGCGGTCCCCCGCGGTCGCGAGGCCCCAGAACCGGCCGTTTTCGTTGGTGATCAGCGTGAGCCGCAGCCCGACCCCGTCCTGGGGGAACCAGCCCTCGCGCAGTGTCGGCCGGCTGACGGCGGTCTGGCGGAACGTGAAATCGCGGACCGCCCTGGTGGGGATCTCCGAGACGTACCGCCAGTTGAGGTACTGCTCCCCCACTTCAATCGTCTGAAACCGCTGGGTCCAGACGAAACACCCGGTGTAGGTCGTGTAGGGCAGCGGGACTGCGTCGCCGTAGTCGTACTGGGCGTTTTGCACCGCCCGCTGGCTGAGGTTGTACGGGTCCCAAAATGGCGGGGTCCATTCGCTCAGGCTCGCAAACAGCAGTTGCTCATCCTGCGTGGCCGGAGCAGCGACCGGAACCGGAGCTGCCGGCTGGGCCAGGTAGTCGCGGAATTTCATGCCTGCCTCCAGACCCGCGGCGGGGGGGAGGTGCTGCTGGTGGTCGTGGTCGTCGTCGTGGTCGTCGTGGTGACGCTCGCCTGCGGGCAGTTGGTATAGGCCTCGAGGATCCAGTACCGGCCGTTCACAAACGTGGCAATGACAATGTCGTCGATCTCGAGTTGCAGGGACATGCTGGAGAGCAGCGGATAGACCTGCGTGTCGTCGCGGGGGGTGACCACGAGACTGCGCCACCCGTACGCGATCGGTGTGCCGTCATACTGCACCTCGACCGCCACTCCAAACCACAACCGGCCCGAGCAGGGGGGCTGCGTCGTGGTTGTGGTCGTGGTGGTCGTGGTGGTGGTGGTGGTCGTCGTTCCCGGCGGTGTGGTGGTGGTCGTCGTCGTGGTCGTCGTCGTGGTCCCGGTTTCGTTGGCGACGATCCGGAAAAACACATAGGGCGACCGCTGGACCACGGGAGCCCGCACCTGCCGGGCCTCGGCCTGCGCCCGTTGGCGGGCCGCCTCACTCGGACCGCCGACCGTCTGCAGCGCGTCGCGGAACTTCATGTGAAATCGACCTGGGCCAGCGAGGTTTCCAGCTCGGTGACCTGTTGCAGCAGATCATAGCGGATCCCGGTCACGGGGGTGTTGATCCCCTCGAGGATATACCGGCCGCCGACACTGGTCACGAGCTGCCCGAGCGTGACGGTCTCGACCACTCCGCGGATCCGGAAAAACAGCGTCTGCCGCTCGGTCTGGTACCAGCGGGTCGCCGCCTCGACAATCTGCGACAGCCGCAGCCGGTCGTCCCGGACAAAGCCGCCGCTCGACCGCTCGGCCAGTCCGTTGCTGATGCGGACCACCGTGTCGGGGACGACGTAGTCGAGCCGGGCCTCGACCGGAATCACCAGCCGCCGCCAGGGGCGGCCTCCGACCGGCTCGGTGCGGATCTTTTTCCGCTGCTGCACCCGCCACGGCAGCCGCAGCGTGATGGTCGCCCGCATCTGCTCAAACATCACCCCGTTCTCTTTGCTGGGGTCATTGAACGGTTCGAGCCCCTGCAGCGTCGCAGCCGAATCGGCGCTGAGGAAATGCTGCGGCGCCCCGTGCACGTCGACCTCGACCGCCGGACGATCGGGGAGCACCCGCAGCGTGGCCGACCACCGCCGCCGCTGCCGTTCGTTCGACGACTGTTCGGCCAGACGGTGCAGCACGTCGTATTTGGGAGCGGAAATCGTGCTGTTGTCGGTGATCACGTACAGCAAGGGGGGCAGGAACTGCCAGTCGGTGGCGTCGGGGACGTCGTCTTTCCAGGTGGCGTTTTTGATCCGGTCGCCGCTGTAATCGGCCCGGTCCTGCAGGGGCAGATACGGCTCGAACACCAGCCGCGACGCGGCGTACTCGGGGATTTCGTTCCGCTCGGCGTACGGCTGGATCGGATCGGCCTGCGGCTTGCTGTCGCGGGCCGAAAACCCGGTGCTCTCCGACTGGTACCACGGGGGATTGAAACTGTACTTGGTTGCGGCCGACTCGGCCTTTTCGTAGTCCCAGACCAGGCCGTCCCAGTATTCATAGAGGGCCCATCTCCGGAAGACGGGACGCAGATCGTCCCGCTGCCGGAACCGGGTCTGGGCCTCGTACTGGTACGCCAGCGGCAGCGAGCTGTAGCCGGCGGTGCCGGTCGCGCCGGTGCGGTAGCTGGTTTCCTGCGTGGTGGTCCAGTCGGGCCGCAGCAGGAACGAGCTGCCCCGCTCAAATGCGTGCCGGCCAAACGCCAAAGTACAGGTCGACGTCGCAAACGTCCCCATCGCGACCACCTCGTCGTAGCTGGTGGTCAGCGACTCGACGATCCGGGCCTCGACGTCCAGGGCGTTTTCAAAATTCAGGGTGACCGGCTGCGCGTTGGCGGGGAGCACCCGGTCGTCGGGCAGGACCAGATCGTCCGAGGCGAACGAAAACGGGACGATCGTGACCCGCCCGCGGGGGCCGGGGCTCTCGTCGTACCGCACCCCGTAGGCGACCCCCCGCCGGAACGGAATCAGCTCGTCGAGAATCGACTTCACCGTCCGGCCGTCGGTCGGCACCACGGGGTCATACCAGTTCAGCCGGGGGTCCCCCGGGTCGCCATCCAGCACCCACTCGCAGACCGGTTCGTCGTGGCCGTCGCGGGGGGCGTGCTGGGCCAGCAGGTACCGCACAGCCGCATCGGCCGTCCAGACCGATTCGCTGGTGATGGTGCGACTGAACCAGTACGGCTGAGTGGGGTCGTTGTTTTCGGTGGCCTCGGCCCGGTTCCCCTGCCGCGTCTTGAGGGCGTTCCCCAGTTCGTTGAACTGCTCGCCGTATTCCACCGCGACCGACTGCGTGGGGAAACTCGTCCCTTGGCTGGCGTCCACCCGGGTGGACAGCACAATCGCCCGCTCGAGCAGCCGGGCCAGCCCATAGGCGGTAAACCGCTGGTTGCCCCGCGGGGTGTCTTGCAGCGGACCGGAGCCCATGGGAACGGTGTCGTCGATCTCGACCACGCCGTACCAGGTGACGTCTTCCCCGTCGAGCGTGGCCCCCTCCAACACGACTTTGATGTAGCTGCCGATCAGGTCCAGCCGGTCGTAGTCGCGGAACTGGGTGTCGTCTTCCCGGCAGATCGGCCCGTACAGATAGCTCAGGCGGCAGTCGTCGATCCCGGGGGAGCTGCGGATCGACAGGTCGTCGACATGCAGATACGGCACCTCCTCCCAGTCGGCTCCCAGCGTGTCGGCCCGGTAGACCCGCGAGCGGACAGCGTCGCGGATCCGGTCGCGGGTGGTTTCGATGGTCTGCAGAACGGTTTGGCCGATGGTGATGGTCACTCGGCGACCTCCAGCACCGGTTGCAGCGTCCAGAGAATTTCCACAACGGCGGTCGAGCCCGCCACCGCACCCCCCGCCCGGGCCAGCACCCGCCGCGACGACTGGCAGACGCAGTCGAGCACGGCGAACCGGACCCCGTAGGTGGCCTGATAGTCGGTGTCCTGCCAGATCACATTGACGACCGTCCCGATCAGCGATTGATAGGCCGAGACAGCGGTCGGCACGATGGCCAGGCTGGCGACGTCGACGAAGCTCCGCATCGTAAACGGTTCGGAGCGTTTGCCGGTCCGCAGCACCGCGGTGCCGTTGACCCCCGGCCGGTTGATCACCTCGCACTGTTCCCGGGGGACCAGCGGGCCGCCGCGCGGGTCGTCGGTGCGGTGCAGCGTCAGGAATCCGTAGGGACCGACATAGGAATAGCCCATCACTCACCCCCCTCGGGTTTGCGGTCGGGGGCCGGACGGACGTTGCGGTTCAGCTCACGGAGCTGTTCGAGCTGCTGGCGCTGAATCTCGACCGCTGCCGCGCCGGCCGCTCCCCCCTCGGGGCTGCCGGCAACCTGGGCGGCGGCGGCAGCCACGCTGGCGCTTTCGCCCAACGCATCGACGGGGGCCTCTCCCCGCAACTCGAGGATCCGCTGCCGCAGCAGTTCGGGGGGCAGCGTGGCCCCGCTCCGCTGATAGAACGGCAGTTGCATCTGCGCCGGGTCGGTGTAGATCTCGGCGATCGACTCAATCGAAGTGTCCCCCATCAGGTTCCGCAGGTTCGCCCGCTGCCGGCGGAACGAGAGCAGGGCCTCGGGGATGCCCGCCTCCCGTTGCAGCGATTCGGCCGCCAGCACCATCTCCTCAAAATCGGCGTTCTTGGCAATGGCCTGCTGTTCCTGCAGCAGTTGCACGCGGGTGCGGGCCGCTGCAGGACCTGCCGCCCGGATCCCCACATCCGCCTGAAAGCCTGCCTCGTCCCCCTGCAGGGCCAGATACTCCTGGACCTTGGCCCGGTCGCGCAGCAGCCCCGACGCGGCCGCCATAGCTTCCTGACCAAACAGATCTTTGAGCACTCCCGCCTGCTCGGCCTTGGGCAGTTTGTCCATTGCGGTCGCCAGCCGTTCCAGCACTTCGGCCGGCTTCTCGCCGATCGCGTCGATCTGGTCCGCCGCCAACCCCAGTTTGGCCAACGCCTCTTCGGAACTCTTCGTTCCGCTGGCGGTCTGCAGCCGTTCCCAGAACAACTTCAGGCTGGTCGCGGCGACGTCGGGGGTGGCCTTTTCGCGCATGACGGCGAACTGAGCCAGCGCTTCCTGCCACGGCACCGCCTGGGTGACCCCCTGCACCTTGGGGGCCAACGCCATCAGGTCGGGGGCCTGCAGCGGGGTTCCTTTGAACGTCCGCTGCACCGCGCGGGAGACGTCTTCCAAGTTGGCGGTGTTTTTCTCCTGCCCGGTGCCTGCCAAAAGGGCCGAGTACGACTGGGCGAGCAGCTTGATATCCTCGGGCCTTGCGTTGGTGGCCTGCATCGTCTGCAGCAGCCGCTCCAACGCGGTGCCGGTCCCCTGCTCGGCCGAGAATCCCTGCGAGATGAGTTCCTCGGCCCCCCGGGCAGCGGTGCCGTAGTCGACCCCAGTCCGCAGGGCAATCTGCGTCAGGCGTTCCTGGGCCTGCTGTCCCTGCACGCCGCTCAGCCCCGCCTGCACCCGCAGCCGGCGGTTCAATTCGTCGTACTTCAGAACCCCCTCGTCGGCCTTGCGATTGACTTCCTGCTGGGCCTGGGCGACGGTCTGAAGAATGTTGGACAGCCCGGTGTAAGCGAGGATCGCCCCACCGATTTTGCCGGCCCATTCCTCGACTCCCTGCGACGCGGCGCGGGCATCCTCCCGCGAGGTGCGGGAGATCCCCTTCAGTTTCTCCTCGAGCTTCGCGTATTTCGTTTCGAGTTTCGCGATCGCCGCCTCGGCTGCCTGCGAATCGGCGAAAAATGTGGTGGTCACCTGCCCCACGGGGCGCTCCTCTCAGGAACGGGGGAAACGCTCGGGACAGGAACTACGCCGACCGACCCAGCAGGTAGATGTCGTAAGTCACCGCCCCGCCGCTGGCCAACATGGTCAGCAGGTGGCTGCTGGAATCGGTGACTGCCCACGCCGGATCGTTCGTCGAGGCCAGCAACAGGATCCCGGAGGGAGGCAGCGTCACCTCGGCGTCGTCGTGGTTGTTGAGCCACGTGGACCACGCGGCGGCGGTCCCCTTCCCTCCCACCAGCAGGCTGCCTGCGGAAGTCGAGCGGTTGTAGACCAGCATTCCGGCAATCTCGGCCACCGTCCAGAGCTGCCCCAACGCGTCGCGCCCCGCCCCCGCCCCGCTGATGTCGAGGCTGGCCAAGTCGTAGACGTCGAGGTCCTCCGACCCCCCGGAAGTCAGCGTGCGGCCGGTCGACTGCCAGAACCGGTCGGCCTGTCCCGCTCCGGTCCCGCTGGCGGTGAACGTGACCGCCTGCGCGGCGCCATGAGCCGCCGAGGCGGTCAACACGGTGCCGTCGGCGGTGTTGAGCACAGTCGCCCGCAGGATGGCCTGGGCGGAAATCGTCGACAGTGTCCGGGGCATTTTCGATCATCCCTTTCGCAGCGGGACACCGACGACCGCGACGGGGTCGGCGCTCCCAAATCCAGTGGAGAGCAGGTACAGGTCAGCCCGGGAGGGCTGGTAGTCGGGGAGCAAACCGCGGGCGAACGCCTGCAGCTCGATTCCCCGGGCAATCAGGCGGCCGCGGGGGCCGCCTCGGGAGGGTGCGGTGGGGACTCCTCCCCTGGCAGGCTGCCAGTCAGCAGGCTCTCGACCAGCGGCCAGTCACACGCGGCTTTGAGCACCTCGCGGAAGTTTTCGGTGTCGAGCACCGCCAGCAGTTCCAGCTCGGGATCCCCCACCCGGTAATTGACCCGCAGAATCGTCCGGCACAGGTCGTAGACCTCGTCCCATTCGGCCGACGGGACGGTGGTCAGAAGGTCCCACGCGCGGCCCGCCGCCGCCCAGACGTGTTCCCACTCCCGCCGCAGCCGCAGCTCGGTCCGCCCGTTCCGCCGGACGAGGGTCTGCGGCAACGCGGGCCGCACCCCGCCCCGCCGGATCACCGGCACCGTCCAGAGATGTTCCCCGAGCCGCACCTCGTGCCCTTCGAGGGCCGCCGGTCGCCGCAGATCGTCGGGGGTGACGGGGGCGGTGTGGTTCCAACCCCACCACAGGGGCAGATCCTCGGGGCTGGCGTCGTCCAGTTGCGTCCAGTGCTGTTCGTCAGGGAAGTAACCGACGCGGTGAGCCTGGCCGGAGACGGGGATCGCCTGCAGCACCACCCCGCGGCCCCCATTGGGCCCCCGGTTGACGACCGACCGCAGGGCCAGCCGCCGGCCAAACTCGTGCGGGCCGTCAAGGCAATCGGCGAGCACATCCCCCAGGCCCAGCCCCCGCAGCCGTTGGGGGGTGACACTGTCGATCGTTTCGCCTGGCAGGAAATAGAGGGGTGCGCCCATGAACGCGGGTCACTCGGGGAGGTGCGGATCAGGATACGGCAGCGCGTCGGGCAGCTCGATTGCCGGGGCGAGCGGAGCCACCGGGGGGGCCGGGTTGGCCGGCGGCGGATCGCACCGCCCGATTTGGCCAGGGAGCGGGCCCGGCCCGGTCGACGACGGGGGCGGATCGGGGTCGGTGATCGCGGGGTCGTGGCTGTAGTGAGTCATCAGGTGATCGCCGAGGCGGTCGAGAGGGTCAGGGGCAGCACCGAATCGGACCCGGAAACCAGTGTCACCCGGATCGTGTCGCTGATCGGGCTGGATCGCTGGCCGGTGGTGTTGACCGGGTTCACGATGCCGTTGAGCCCAGTGAATTTGATGTGTTCGGCGGTGGCGTTGGCGACGCGGGAGCCCTTGTTCGAATACTTCCGGCCGTAAAACACCAGCCCGGTGGTGCCGTTCAGCGTGGTCCCCCGCAGGCCCACCGACGACCAATTGATTTCCCGCAGGAACTGGATCGTGACCACGGGGGCACTGTCCTGGATCCCGACGAACGTATCGAATTCTTCCGACTCGCCCCCTGCCTGAATCATGTTGATCCCGGAATCGACGGTGATCGATTGCACCCCGCCGATGGTGGTGCCGTTGATCGACACGGGACCCGCGCCAAAAAAATTGCCGGCCGAGAGGGTGCCATTCAAGGCGCTCGACCCGGTGTACACAAACGGGTCGTTCGTCCCGTCGTAGGCCGCCTGAATGCGGACGGTGATTTCCCCCATGCCGTTGTGCGGCAGCCGCAGGCTGGTCCAGTAGACGCAACTCGACGCGATGTCGAGTTTTTTGTGGGCGGCGGTAGCCCGCGCGGTGTTGCCGGTGACGCTCGCCTGTTTCAGGTAGCAGGTGATTGTGCCGGCGGAGAGCCCCGCCAGTGTGACCGCCCCCAGCACCTGGTCGAGCTGCGGGGTGGTGAATTCGACCATCGGCCGCTGGTTCTGGTTGGCCGTGAACATCGGCGAGACGTGCCCCGACGGCCGCTCGGTCATGTTGCTGACACCGGCGTCGATCGTGGCGTTGGTCAGCACGTCGATGGCGACCGACCCCGGCAAAATGATCTTGTCGAGTTTGTCGAGGGAAGTGAGGGCCACGGGATGATCCTTTCAGGAGAGCCGGTCGTTGAGGTCGAGGGCGTTTTGCAGGCGGGCCGCGGCGAACGCCCGGATGTCTTCGAAGTCTTCCGCATCAAACCGGGTGACTTCGGCCACCTTGTCGGGCTGACGGGTGATCGTTTTTCGTTTGCCGGTTTTGGGGTTGACCCACGTCCCCACGAACGGTTTGTCGAAATAGAACGGGGCGTGCATGCGCACGGTCAGCCGCTTGGCGGTCCCGGTGATCTGTTCCATGTTGGTCAACATGAACTTGGACCAACCCTTAAGGACCAGATCGCGGAATTTCCCTTCGGCCTGCCCCTCGAACCGTTTGATCTTTTCGGTGTACAGTCGCGACCGGGGAGCGAAATTGTATTTGCTGCGGTTGCGGGCCCCGAAGTGTCGGGGAAAAATCTCGCGGTGCCAGTGCTGCACTGTCCGCCGCATCACCTCGCCGACCAGTTTGGTGTAGGTCGTCTGCAACCCCACCAGCCGTTTGCGGGGGCGGGTTTTCAAATCGAGAATCGCCAAGGTCATTATTCATCCCCCCAGCGGATTTGCCAGACCGACTCAAAATCCATCCCGACCGCCGGTTGATCCTCCACCGGCGGGGGGCCAAACGCGAGCAGGTTGCACTCGACGATCGTCAGCAACTCATCCTGGGCGGACTGGTCGATCAGCTCTTGGATCACCGTCGCGTGGGCGTCGACCCCGTAGTGTTCCGCCTCGATGACGTCGGTCAGTTCGGGGGGCGTGGGAGTCTGCAGGATGAGCAGCAGCGACCCGCTTGGCCGCAGGTGGTTCTGCGAGCCCCCGGCGACCAGCCGGTACTGCAGATCTTGGGCGAGCTGCACGCAGGCCCACGGGGCGGGGACCACGCCGTCCACCTGCCGCAGGAACACCCCGTCGGGGACGTCGTCGGGGTAGTGCACCCGGTGGCCGTCGATGATCGCCTGCCACTGCGGCGAATTGGCCAGCATCCGCGACAGCAGCGCGGCCGCCTGCCGCGGGGCGCTGAACGTCGTCGGGAGAGTGGCCGCAGGCGTGGGCATCGAGGGAACTGTTCGGGAATTTCGAAGAGTTGGGAACGCAGGGAACTAACGGACCCGGGCTTTGTCCCCGGCCCGCACCAGTTCCAGCCGGCGGAACTCGAGGGTCACCATTCCGGTGGCGGTGTGTTTCAACGCGACGAACGGGTGCCGGACCTCGGGGGAATCTTCGGCCAAGCGGATGGCGTCGCCGATTTGGGGGTCACTGATCCCCGTCGTGGCGTCGCTGCGACACTGGACGAGCAGCATCCCCCGGGTCTCGGTGCGGTACTGCTGGCTTTCGTCTTTCGTGAAACCCCGGTCAACCACCGCGCTGATCGACCGCGGCTTGCCCGGTTCCGTCTTGCGGTAGTAGGTGATCTGTTCGGCGAATTCGTCGGTGTTGAGAAACACGGTTCCGACGTCGGCGGCGAGTTCGCTGGCGAATGACATGGGCGCTGCAGGAAGGAAACCAGCCGACCGACGGCGGGAGCGTCAGGGACTCTCACCGCCGGCCGGTGGGACTGGCTTACGAGCCGTAGGAATACTGCGACTGAATCCCAAACTGGGCGATGGTGATCGCCGGGGTGCCAGTCCCCGACGCCTTCTGGATCTGCACGAACGGTTGCACGTTTTGGCCGGCGGCAACCCCCGCGAGCGAAAAGGTCTGCGAGCCGACCGGCTGGCCGTCGATGTAGAACCGGATGTCCGACACCCCCTTGCCGAAATCGATCTCAAATTTCTTGTAGGTGCTGCTGAGGGTGGCTCCGGTCGCGTTGTCGTCGTCGTCGGTGACGTTGTCGTCGGTTTCGATGACGACGTTGCTGGTGCTGGCGGTGCCGTCGATCCGGAACCAACTGTTGACCGCCACGTTGTCGAGCGTGTCGTTCTGAGCTGACGCCAGCCCCCAGGCGATCTGTGTCACGGCGTCCACGCCGCTGACCTTGCAGATCCACCAGACCCGCTGGATCTGCCGCAGGTCGTACGGCAGCACGTCGTTCTGGAACATGGTGACGATTTCGGCTTCGCTGGTGGCGGCCAACGTCAGCACCATCGCCCCGCCATCCTCGGTGGCGCACAGGTAGGTCGGGGTTCCGGCGGCAGAGGTGTCCTTGACCGTCCAGCCGTTCATGCCGGGGGTCGTGGTCAGGGCTTGCGCCCGGTTGAAATGGTCGATGACTTCGATGACGCCGGCAGCAACCGACATATTGAAAACTCCTGAGAGTGGTGGTCGAAGAGAGTGGGCCGGGGGACACGTCGTCCCCCGGCGGTGTCACGGGGCGAGCGTTACAACGGCGTTGCAGACAACGCCCGGCGTTACGCTCCGACGTTCTTGTACAGGCCACGGAAGTCAATCGCCTTGGCGGCGAACGACTGGTACACGCGGAACGCGACGGCCAGCCGGTCGAACATCGTCTGGCGTTCGAACGCCGGGGTTTCGAGACCCTGCAGGTAGGCGTATTCGACCGTGTCGACCGTCGCCGAATCGGCGGCCAGATACCACGCGGTATCGGACCCACCCGAGGCGGCAGCCGACAACTCGACATCGACAATCGGCTGCAGGCCGTTCTGCCAGATGTTGTTGACGTTGCTGTTGCTCGCGGCCGGGTTGCTCGTCGAGCTGAGCAACTCGAGGGCCGTCCCCCGGATCGCCGGCGGAACCAGCAGGTACCGCGGTTCGACCGCCACAAACACCGAGCTGTTCAGCCCGGTCTGCTTCGCCATCAGAGCATACGCGACGTTGAACGCCGCCACGCTGAGGGCCGTGCCGGTGCCGGTCAGGTTGTTGTGGGTCGCATGGAACAGGGCCACCCCGTCGTTGGAGAGAGCCGCGTTGTCCTTCAGCACCTGGTAGACGATGCGGTTTTGCTTCCGCCGCATCGCCGCCCCCTGCTTGGCGGGGATGTCGGTCAGCGCCGACAAGCGGTCGTCGACGATCGTCTGCCAGGTGATGCTGAATCGCTCTCCCCAAGTGTTCAGCGAGTACGGCTCACGACCATCCAGCATAGTCGTCTCCTCGAACGTGCCGTTCTCGGGGATCACCTGCGGGTCGGAGAGTTCCCCGGCGATCACTTTGTTCACCGGCTTGAAGTCCGGCAGGCTCTCGCCGCGGCGGGCCCACGCCTGGAACGTGCTGGTCGCCTCGGCGTACGATCGCCGGAGCATCACGTTCGCCGCGTCGTACAGCAGGTTGGTGAACTGGGCGCGGCCATTGAACGCCGCCCCCTCGGCCCGCAGAATCCCAAAGTCGGCGGGGTCGGCCCCCATGGCGAGGCGTGCGACTTCGGAATTGGCCAGCGTGTTGACGGTGCGGGCATCAAACCCCGCGACGATCAGGCTTTGCCGGGCCAGATTGGGCAAGCTCGCCAGGTGGTGATTGGTCCGGCGGGGAGCCTGCCACGCGACAAAGTCTTGCGCGGCGTTGCTCCAGAGCTGCTGGGGGAGATTGCCCCCCCAGGCCCGCTGCAGCAGGGCGTCGCGGCCGGCGGTCAGAAACTTGTCGGCCTCGGCCTCGGCCACGCCGATCCGCACGCCGGCGGCGGGCTGGCTGGCCTGCGTCTGCTGTTGGATCCGGCCGAGCACGGCTTGCGGGGTGAGCGGGTCGGCGCTGCTGGTCAATTGCCCGATCAGGTCGAGCTGGGCCGCCGCGTCGAGGGCCGAGACCCGGACCATCGCGATCGCATCGGCGACCGACAACGTTCCGGAGGTGTTCGCCACAGGAGCGGCGGCAACGGGGGAGGCGATTGCGTGCGCGGGAGCGGGGGCCGCGGTGGCACTGACCTGAGCGACCGGACCGCCGACCCGCTGCAGCGCGGTGAGCTGGTCGGCCACCGAGGCGGCCAGATCGCAACCCGCCATCGTCAGCAGGGTCTGCCGGGCGCTCTCGGCCTGCTCGGGGGTGGCGGCGGCGGTGATCGCTCCGAGCCGGATCAACGCGGTCAACAGTTGGGGGTCCATCGAGTGATTCTCCAAAACGGGGGGAAGTGCGGGGCGGGCGGTGGCCCCGGTGGTGGTCGGCGTGACCCCAGCCGGGGTGCCGTGTCCGCCCAACAATTCCGCCAGCACCTGATCCAGGGTGGCGACGCGGTCGATCATGCCGGCGGCGAGAGCTTCCTCGGCGGACAACACCCGCCCGGAACCAAACGTCGACGCCACGACCGACGCAGACAGATTACGGCCCCGTGCGAGGGCCGCCAGAAAATTTTGGTGGACCGCCGCAATCCGCTGTTCGACCCGGGCGCGGGCCTCGGCGGTGAGCGGTTCGACGGAGTTCAGTTCCGCTTTGTGCGCGACCGAGCGGAAGACGGTGGTGGTGATTCCGTTTTCGGCGTCGGCCAGACTGGTCTCCTGATGGATCGCCAGCACCCCGACCGAGCCGACGTCGGCCGACGGACTCGCGACGACCTCGGACGCCTGCGAGCCGATCCAGTACGCGGCCGAGGCCATCAGGTGATTGGCCACAGCGATCACGCGGGTTCCGTTGGCGACCGCCTCGGCAATCGTCGCGGCCAGTTCGGGAATCCCTGCCACCGCCCCGCCGGGGCTGTTGATGTCCAGGACGATGGTCGAGACGTCGGGGTTGGCGGCGGTCTGGCGGAACGCCTGGGCGATCGCCTCGGCCGACACAAACCCACCGCCGCTGGCGTTGGCGGCGTCGATCCGCCGGGGAACGAGCGTCCCCAGAATCGACAGCACGGCCACCGCACTGCCCCCCGTCGGGGAACTGACAGCCGGTCGCGACGAATTGGTCCCGGGGGTCGACCGCGGCAGGGCAGTGTAAAGCAGGCTCACCAGTTGGTCGGGTGGGACCGAGCGATCGCGCAGCCCTTCGAGGCGTGCCTCGATTTCGTCGGGGTCGAGCCCCTGCCCTGCCCGCCGCAGCGAGAGGATCTCACAGATCGCGGCCAACCGGTCGGGAAGAATCGCCCACGGGGTGCCGACGGCCAGCGACGTCAGGTGCCTGAGCTGGTGTTTGCGGGGCGCGGCCATCAGGTGTCTTCTCCCGGAGGATCCTCGAGCGGTTCGACGGGGGGCGGATCATCCGCCCGGCTCGAGTCGTCGTCGGTCTGGTCGATTGCGGCGTTTTTGGCGGGGTCTCCCGCCATGCCAAACACGCTGTTTTCCAGTTCCCATTGCCGCTGGGTTTCTTCCCAGTCGACACCACGCGCGGCGCAGATTTCTTCGCGGGTGATCGTGCCGTCCTGCAGCATGATCCGCTGGGCTTGGGCGTCGTCGACCGGGTTGACGGTGTCCCATCCGGGGGTTCGCCAGCGAACCCGCAGATATTGATCGGGGTCGTCCAGGAACGCCTGCGCGGCGGGGAATCCCGGCCGCCCCACGAGCACCGCCCCGCGGACCCACTCGTACCACACCCGGTTGAGGATGTGATCGATCAGAAACGTTTGCAGCGCCCGGAACGTCTTGCGGTCGCGGTTCATGGCGGCGCGGGCGGAACTGAAATTGACCCGACTGTAGTCGCGGCTGAGTTCGATCGCCGACAGGTCGAGCCCCTGGGCGATCGACTGCTCAATCAGGTTGATCCACGGGACCGAGTCGCTTTGCGGGACGTTGGGCCCCACCGCGCTGATTTTGTCCCCCGGCCGGCCGTAGTAGACCGAGCCCGGGGACATCCGTTCGAGTTTATTCCCGTCGGCATCGACCACGGCGACCGAGGCATCATCGGCCAGCGTGCTGACCAAGTCGGGGGCGTCGTCGCTCGACTGGACCATGTAGGCCCATTGGGCCTTCATCTCGGCCGCGACCAGCTCGCTGTCGAGGTAACCCCCCAGCCGCTGCGTCGACAGCACAATCGGAGCCAGCAGGCTGATCCCCCGGACCTGCCCGGTAAGCGTCAGCAGGGACAGATAGCGGCAGCGGCTGGCGTCGATTCGCACGGGGCGGCCTTCGTCGCCGCCGACGTCGTTGACCTGCGCCGGCTTGACCCAGTACGCCAGGTGCCGGCCGGTTCGGCGGTCGAGTTCCACTCCCCGGACGATCGGGTTGCCCGACCGAGGGGCCACCCACGCCCCACTGGTCCAACTGTCGTTTTCCTCGGCGATCCGCTCCTCGGGAACCAGCTCAATCGCCAGCGGGTGGCGGCGGCCGTTGCCGATCCGCTCGCTGCCGTTGAACACGACCAGCACCCCGCCTGCCACAATGATTTCGCGGAGGATCTGGGTCTGGATCCCGTACAGGGTCTGCCGTTGGGCCAGATCGCAGTGGAAGTCGGAACCGGGGACCACCCCCGCCCAGTGCTCCCATTCGTCTTCCCACTCGCTGCGGAGAGTCGCGTTGGCGATCTGCGGTTTCGGGGTGATTCCTTGGCTGATCACGTTCCGCAGGAACGCATTGATCGCGCTGACCGCCTTGGGGTTGTTTCGCTCGAGGTCGCGGACCCGCTCGCGGATGGTCCTGGCGTGCAGTTGGTGCAGGCGGTTGGGGCCGATGGTGCCGGGGTTCCAGTCCCCGGTCAGGCGGCCCATTTCGCCCGCGTCGTAGCCCGCTCCGTGCCAGCCAGGTTCCGACCAGGGCGACCCGGAATGCGCACGCACGGCTGCGGCCCGATCGGCGGCGCGGTGGCGGCGCTCGAGGTGTCGCAGGAATTGGCGGGTGGCGGCGTCGTCGGTGGCCACGGGTGGAACGGGGCTGGGTCTGGCTGGACGGAAGGGGTCGTCGAGGTGGTCGGGCACCGGCCGGTCAGCGGCTGCGGCGGACGACCGTGGTCGTGGTGCGGGTGGTCTGGGTCGAGCGAATCACCCGGGCCGCGGGGCTCGCCTGCTGGCAGGCGCCGGAGCTGCAGGTGGTGCGGCTGCGGGAGCGGGTGACGGCGGCCTCGGCCCAACCGGCGACCAGCAGCAGACACAGACAGAGCACCGCAGCCAGGAACGTCGAGAATTTCATAAGGGGCTCACATCAGGAACGGGACAGAATCACCGCCGCACAATTCTCCCGAGTCGCACCTTGCCCCCCCGCTGCTGCAGGGCGACCTCGCGCTGCAGCGTCGCCCGCAACTGCTGCAGGCTGGTGAGGGTCGTGGCAAACTCGGCCCGCCGCACCGACCGCCCGTCGGGCATCCGGTACTCCTGGCAGTTCGCATCCGCGAGGCTGGTGAGCAGCCCGCTGATCGCCGCGTCGGTCTGGGTCAGTAGGTCGCTGGCAGACATGGAGTCGATATGGTCCCCCATTGCCGGCAAAAAACAGCGGCAAACTACCACCCGCCAGCCGGAAACCACCCCGCCCGGGCGGAATTCCGGAAATTTTTCCGCGTTGGAACGGAGCTTCCACGGACGATCCGTTCCCGTTCCGACCCTTGCCCCGGCGGAAAAAACGGGCAAAATTCCGTTCGACCCCCCTTGCATTGTGATCGCTGGCGGTTATTATGTACTCATCAGACACGCACAACGCGAGTCGGAACCACCAGCCCCGAGGAGTTCGAGATGTTCAAGTCCTACACCTACACAATCCCCCAAGCAATTGAGTTTTGCCGCACGCTGGGATTTACCGAAACTTTGCTTCGGTCGTGTGTCAGCTACGGTCGCAAGGTGCGAGTCTGTCAAATGTTTGCCAGCGACGGGTCGGAATACGTCGAACTGCGGTGGGCCAATGGCAAGTACGCCGGCGAGCCGGTCGGCAGCATCTGTCGGCCGTGATGTGTTTGCAATCGCCCCCGGGTGCACCGCCCGGGGGCCTTTCTTCTCCCCCTGCCCGCTCCCGAGGTTCCCATGACCGTCGCTTCCGAAATTCTGCGTCAATTGGGTGGCAACCGTTTCCGCGTGATGACTGGGGCCCGCCAGTTCCTGTACAGCGACAATTCGCTGCAGTTCCGGCTGCCCAACAACCCCGGTTTCGTGCGGGACAAAATCAATTGCATCCGGATCACGCTGACGCCGGCCGACGTCTACCGGGTCGAGTTCCTGCGGATCGCCGGGTCCAAGATCACCCACATCGAGAGTTACGACGACGTCTACTGCGACACACTGGCCGATCTGGTCAGCGACCGGACCGGCTTGGCTGTCAGCCTGTAACCACCTGGTACTGCCCCCGGGTGCATCGCCCGGGGGCCTTTCTTCCCCGCTGCAAACCCTGTTTGGAGATTCCGATGAGCGACATTCGCCTGTGCGTCCGCGACCACGAGGGAGACCACTGGACCGACATTCACGGCAGCATGGGGGATCGCCTGATCGCCGCCTGCAGCCGCACCCCCCGCACGCTGGCCGAGCTGTGCGCGGCCTGCGAACACTACGCCAAGGGCTCGACGGCGTGGGTCAAATGGTTCCAGCGGGGCCGCAAGTTTCAGCGGTTCGACTCGGGGCTGGTGATTATCGATCTGACCGCCCGACTGATCGTCATCGACAGCGGCTACAGCGATCCGCAGTTGGTCGACCAGGTCGCCTATCACAACGGGCAGTACCGGACCTGCGAAATGGTCAACTACGATCTGACCTGTGACCAGTGGTGGATCACCGGCCGATGTGACTGGCAGGCCCTCGCCCGGGTTCGGCTGCTCCACCTGCAAGGGATTGCCAACAACGACCCCGAGCAGACAGCCCGCACGTTCGGCTGCGAGCGCGACCGCCAGCCCGTCGCCCAGGCGATTGCCTGAACCTTCACCAGCCCCCCCGGAACGACCACTCCGGGGGGGCTCCCGGCGGAATTCCGGAAATTTTTCGGCGTTGGAACGGAGCTTCCGGCGTCGCTCCGATCCACACCCGACCCCCCGCCGAGCCGAAAAAACGGCACGAATTTGGTGGTGGTGGGGTTGCATTGTGAT
>Ga0315903_10002166_pt1 | contig 29390 bp, 26 predicted proteins | sample LakEriMetagenome_7_FD_203524 | JGI IMG/M metagenome (GOLD analysis project Ga0315903, IMG submission 203524) | Freshwater fungal communities from buoy surface, Lake Erie, Ohio, United States - Buoy 2 MA119 | ecosystem: Environmental > Aquatic > Freshwater > Lake | place: USA: Lake Erie, Ohio... | reverse complement strand
TATCTAGCTGATGGGGTTTTGTAGTAATAAAAATATAAGATGTTAATGCATTTATTTTATCTAGCATAAAAGTTATATATCTTTGTGATTCACGATTACATAAATCAATATATTTTATAATAAATATTTTTTTAGTATTATCAATACTACGTGATTTAGCTAGTTTATAAATACCGACTAAATATTCACTTATTTCTGTATTATTAGATAAAACCGCTATATTCAAGATATATAGATTTTCATATACTAATAATTTTGGAAATTCTTTAATATAATTATTTTTCATATACAATATAGAACCTATTCTAGATTCCTTATCCATTTGTATTGATGGACAATATACCAAACAATCAGGAAGTAATGCTAATATGCTAGTTAACTTACCACATCCAGGTAAACCATATATTATAATAGGTATATCCAGATTATATTCCATAAACCTTTTTAAACCTGTTATAAAATCTAGTGAAGTAAATAATGCTTTAATTGGCGGTCTTTTATTTTTCATATATTCATTATCTGCAAATTTATTTATTTGTATATCTAGATTTGGAGTTATATTATTATCAGTCTCACTACTAACTGGAATTATAGATTCTACAAAGACATCCATGAAAGTATCCTTCTAATAAAAGAATACTAGTTATCTAAAAAAAATGTTATTTTATTTAATTTAATAGATTAAAACACTTATAATTTTAAATTTTTTATTTTAATTCTATGATTCTAAAAATATCTAAAATTAAAAACTATCAAAAATTAAAAACTATCAAAAAAATGAACATTTATTTTCTTTCGCTTCACCTCTACCTTTGCCTTGAATCTCTACTCTTTCAACACACTAAACATCAGCACTATGGACGGTCCCACGTACAGCTCCCGAGTCCGTCAGATTGCCAAAGACTACAAGAGGGAACTAGAGGCATTTCCAAATGCCAGGATCGCAAACAGTCTGTCCTTCCAACGTGCAAAGCGTGCCGTGAAGCAACTAGGTGATGTGCCGATGGGATGGATTCTAGAACTCACAGAAACAACAATACTGGCACGCAAAGACAGCCGGTGGTAGAAAATCTTCTCTGCCAACTTAACATTACTATTTTTTTTTATCTTTTTTATGTGCATTTTTTCCAAGTTTTTATAAATCTAGAAATCTAATTCAACCTCTTCTTCTTGTTCTTCTGCTTCGCTATCTTCAACATCATTATCATCAGTTTTCTTGTTTTGTTTTTTAGACTTACTTCTAGATATGTTTTTAATTTCCTTAATAAATTTAATTATTGGTTTATCTGTAGATATAGATATTGAACTAGTGCTAGTGCTAGTTGCCCGCCATGGGTCATTAACATCAAAAACTTTAATTGGATAAGGTTTCTTTACACCTTGATTTTTCAAATAGTATTTCTCTCGAATATGATTCCATTTATTAAAACTAGAAAATAAATCATATAAATCTATTATTAGCGGTTGAATAGTTCTCCGACTTTTTTCTTCTCTTAAAATTCGCCCTACAGCTTGTTCAATATTATTATGAGGTGTCATATAAATCAATGTATTTAATGCCTTACAATCAAATGCTTCTTCAGCCATATTATAAGTCGCAATAACAACACGACGGGTAGCACTAATATCTAGTTCTTCTTGTTTCATTCCACCTAGATATAATCCAACAGTGCATTCTGGAATATTCATATCATTAATCCATTTTTCCATTTGAAAAATGTGTTCACGCCGACAACTTAGTAATAATATATTACGGTGTTCTTCAATAAGACGAGGTAAAAATGATAGTAAAAACCGTGTTCGACGCTCACAATTTGCAATATTAGATTTCATAATAACTACATTGGGTTTACGCTTATAATTGAATTCTTCTTTACAATATTTAGGATTATTATGACGATATGTATATACTTCTACAATACAATCTGGTATATTGTCTAATTCCGCATTACTTATAGTTTGTATTTCTGAATCTTTATAAATAATTTCACCTAAATAATATTTAAACACACGTTGTAAATTATCTGCACGGTTAGGTGTAGCACTTAATCCTAAAGTATAGCGAATTGGATACTTAGCTAATGATCTGCAAAATTGGCGTGCTGCCAAATGATGACATTCATCTGCAATTACTAAACCAAACGATTGGAAAATATCGACAGGATAATCTTTATCTTTGCGTGGATCACTAAGACTTTGTATCATAGCTAGAACAATATCTTTACGATGTATATCTAGAACTTTACCTTGAATAGTTCCAATACGTGCAGATGGTAAATATTCACGAATACGTTCTATCCATTGATTCATTAAAAATTCCTTATGAACTAGAATCAGGGTTTTCATACCTAGTAATTCTACTATTTTTAATGCCATAACAGTTTTTCCACGTCCACATCCTACAGATATAATACCACCACCAGTTGCACGTGCATGTCGTAAATAAGTATTTATAATATCTGTTTGATATGGTCTCATTTTTCTTTCAGCTGAAAATGCAATAGTAATTGTTTCTGGTTCTTCTAGTTTAATTTTTTCTGGACGTCCAAATGTTGCAATTCCAAAATGCCACGGGACATATATTTTTTCATTATTTTCCTTATAAATTTTATATGGTATTATATCTTCATCATTACCATAACCTGGAACCACAAATGGTGTAATAGTTAATTCATTTTTAATTTTTTCTACTTCTGATAATGATATACGTGATTTATAAATAGCATAACCTTGCGATGATAATGATGTTTTAATATCTGATATTGCTAACATTTGTATATCTAGAATATATTGTTGTATTTCTTATTCTAGAATGCATTTTATAATTCAATTTTTAAATGTATACAAATACTACAAAAAATATACTTATATAATAATAATAACTAATCAATAACTACCAACCACAAGTAAATATATTTAATGGATACAGAAACAGTAAATCAAATTAATCAAGGTATTAAAATTGTTCAAAAAACAAATAAAAGTTTTATTGAATTGCTAGATAACCCATTTGTTAAATATGGATTTCTCATTTTTATTGTGATACGAATATTATTTATTACTGAAATGAGTGATTCTACCTTATACTTTCTAAATAAACCTATTGTTAAAATTGGTTATGCTTTATTAGTTGCATATTCTGCATGTTTTGATCCTGTATATGCCGTTGCACTTACTACATTAATTATTATAACTATGCAAGAACTATATCGTAGAACAGCATCTAGAGCATCTACAGCATCTACAGCATCTACAGCATCTACAGCATCTACAAAAACATTATCAAATATCGGTGTTATTGAAGATAAACCTTTTGTACCTGCAAAATTGGAATTACCACAAGATGCCAAAATTAAAACACAACAATCTGTAGTAATTGATCAGATGCCAGATAACGTAATTCTAGCAACAGATTCAATGGTGTTTAATGAAATAAATAAACATGCTTTACAAAGAGTTCCTGATCCTAATGATTCAATGATTGCAGAATATGATTTTTATAAAGATCCAGCATATCAAACTATTACTGAAAATTTACATGATAAAAATTCACTCTATCTAAATCGAAATCAATTTGTTATAACAGAAAATAATCTAGAACAAGTTCAAACTAATCAAGAACCTGGTGTAAATCAAAATACACCAATATCTGTTTTTCCTAAAGTATTAAATGCACAAGGACTACCAAATGGATTTGACAAAGGTGTTGGTGGTTCAAATCCTCAACTAGCTAACTTCTAATAATCTAATAATCTAATAATCTAAGAATTCCTAGCATTCGTATAAATTAATAAATTAAAAACAAATAAAAATATAAATATATTTAATTTGTAGTTGAATTCATTTTTTTAATAATAATGTCTGCACCAACAAATACAAATACTACATTGACAACACAACAATCACAACAATTAACATTACCTAGTGATAAAACTCTTCAACAGGCTTGTAAATTATCTTTAAAAACCAAAAAGCCAGTTTGCTTTTATTTTTATATTGATTCACTTAAGGGTAAAATTAGTATTGTTAATGATGGCGAAGACCGTATTATTTTCAAAAGTGAAGATGAGCATACATCGCCCATTCTAAATACTTATAAGTCAGATAGCAGTTATATTGTAGTAACTGAAAATACTATCTATATTATTAGTGCTGACACCCCTGTACGTTAAGTTTTGTAAATAAAAGCTATTTTATTCATGGGTTGTTATTTTTTTTGTTATTTTATCTTTAATTCTTATATTTATGAAATTCTAACCATAGGAAAAAAAGAGCTAGAAAGCTTACCCATTTTATCTAGTTTGTTTTGTGGATTATATAATTCAGGATTATTCATTGGCGATATATATACATTATTACCTAAAAAATTAGCATCTTTCATAAAATCATTTAAATTACTTCTATTACCTAAGTTTCCATTTATACCTAATGTATCACGACTATAATCATTTATAGGTGATATATTACCTACACCACTACCACCACTACCACCACTAGAACCACTACCCCCACTAGAACCACTACCACCACTAGAACCACTACCCCCACTAGAACCACCACTACCCCCACTAGAACCACTACCACCACTAGAACCACTAGAACCACCACTACCCCCACTAGAACCACTACCACCACTAGAACCACCACTAGAACCACCACTAGAACCACTAGAACCACCACTAGAACCACTACCACCACTAGAACCACTACCACCACTAGAACCACTAGAACCTCCACTAGAACCATCACTACCACCGCTACCACCACTAGAACCACTAGAACCACCACTAGAACCACTTAAAGTAGTTGTTGTTCTTAGATTACTTGTTGTATTAGAAATAGTAATTGATTTTGTAGTGCTAGAATTATTATTTACAGATGCAGATTTTAGAGGTATAACAAAATTAGCTTGTCTTCCAGAAGTATAAAAATAAATAATTAATCTATTATTAAAAATTGTCATAGTAATTAATGAATAACCAGGCCAATTTGTATCTAAATATTGCCAATAAGATGAATCATCTATTTTACCATTTTTTAAAGATATCCACCATAAAGTATTATTTCTACCATTTACATCTCCTTTATCAATTGCAAATAAAACATCATTATTTGCAGTAATTCTTATAATATTAGAAGGTTGAGATGAATTTGCAAATCTAGATATATTTTTAAAAGGAACAGTTATTCTAGATGTAGTAGTGCTACCAGCAGTAGTAGTAGTGCTACCAGCAGTAGTAGTAGTGCTACCAGCAGTAGTAGTAGTGCTACCAGCTGTAGTAGTAGTGCTACCGGCAGTAGTAGTAGGGCTACCAGCAGTAGTAGTAGGGCTACCAGCAGTAGTAGTAGTGCTACCAGCTGTAGTAGTAGTGCTACCTGCAGTAGTTGTAGTGCTACCAGCAGTAGTAGTAGTGCTACCAGCAGTAGTAGTAGTGCTACCAGAAGAAGTAGTAGTAGTGCTACCAGAAGAAGTAGTAGTAGTAGGGCTACCGGCAGTAGTAAATATATTTAGATTAATTAGTGATAAAGATAAATTATTACCTGTAATAGATATTGGTGAGTATAATATATTACCATTTATAATTATGAATACTGAATTGTCATTAAGTGAAATATATTTTATTTGATTTGAATTTGCAATTTGAATAGGTGTCCAAGTGCTATTATTATTGGGTGCATTTGTTTTGGCATCCAGAAGTAGATAATATAGTGTATTACTACAACCTAACCCAAGTAAAACCTGTTCATTAGCACAAATAAAGTTCATTTTATCATATGTTAAATCAGGATAATTACCAGATGATGTAGTAGTAGATGTAGATGTATTTAATTCAGGTAATGGTAAACATAATAAATCACCAATTTTATCATTTGTTGTTTCTAATTGTTTATTAATTTCATATGACCAATAATATAAACAATTTATTCTTTTAGAAAAATTATATGGTTCATCATAAATAAATATTGTTTGACTATTTCGTGTAAATAATGATGTGCTACCCTGTCGATTATTACATACAATTTTATTATTATTCATTAATGGTAAAGTAGTGCTAGGATTAACTTTATTAAATGCTGCATCTAGAGAACGTGCTGTATCAGTTTGTATACAAATCCAATTATTATTTGTAATATTAAATGCACATATTTGCATAGGATTCCCACATAGTGCTGTTAAACTATTGCCATTAATACTAGCTACAGCATTTAATAATGTTTTAGGCGATGATATATTAAAAACAGTTGTTTGTGCATTTGTTATAATTGTATTTTCTAAATTATTACTAAGTGGATCGCCATTTAACATTGGTGTGTAATTATTAAAAGATTGAAACCCATCATTTTTTTTATTAGTACTAATAACAAAAAATAGATATATAACTAGAAGTAATAAACAAATACCAATAAATAATTTATTTTTATAAAAAGGTTTGTTTCCTTTAAATAAATCCATTTATTAATAAATACTTTTAAAAACGTTATTCTAGTTTACCTATTATCCTATTAGAAAATATTACATTTATTATAAAAAAAAAGAAACAAAAACATAGAAAATAAATTATTGAAAGATTTCAAAAAATTTATCTTTAAAGAATGAAAATTTATCAAGTGCTTCATTAGTTGTGCCTGTAATATTTTCAAACTTAGCTTTTTGAAAAGATTCAATATAATTGAAAAAATCCGCCTTTAAACTATCAACAGTATATTTTTCTGGATGCAGATTTTCAGCATCTCTTACAATATCATCAAATGTAGCTTTACCACTGCGACTATTACTTTTCTTATTGCGATTAACTGATTTAATTTTACTTAGAGTATTATTTTTAGTATTACGTTTCATTTTCTTTATAACACTTTCAAAATTCTCTATATCATTATAATTATCTATTATATCATTATCATATTTACTATATAAATTATATAGTATAATAATAATTATTAATCCTAGAAGTATATATAACATACCAGAATATGATAATTTCATTTGTAGGATAACTAGATAACACTTTGAATTAAATCTTTCTATATTCTATAAATAGATTTAATCATTTTATAATCCCTTAAATGGTTATTTGTGTTTTAAATAAAAATAGCAATAATACAATATAATAGCATTCCTATTAAGGCTTTTAATAAAACACCACCGATAGAAACTTGGCCTGATTCTAAAAGTAGACTAGGAACAAAACCAAATATAAATCGATTAAATTCTGGTAGAGATATTAAGAAACAAAGAACTAACACTAGAATTGGATACTTTATATTACTCATTATTTTATCTTTTAATGATGCACTACTAAGATTAATGCCAATTGAACCTAGAATACCATTAGTAGAATTATCATTCATTATTTTTTGTGTATAATCATATTCTGGAGGTGGTTGCATATTTGCAGGTTGTTGATATTTTGTTGGTGGAACTTGTGAACTATCTATTGCATATTGATAGGCTTGAGAATTGATATTTGATTGATTTTCAATTCCTGGACTATCACCCATTTCTTTTAAAATATCCTCAACTAATTGAGAATCACTAGTCATACCAGTATTTATATTTGATGCATTCATATCATTGCTATCAGCATTACGTCGTAGCATATTTAAAGGTGTTGATTGGGACATTATTTAAATATTGGAATAAGTAATAATTAGAAGAATAAATAGAAGATGGGAATAAAATAAATCTAAAAAAAACGGATAAAAATAATATAACACAAAAACGAATATATTTATAAATTCTTTTTACTTATTGCATATCCTTCTAAGGGTACTGTATAAATTACCATAGCTAATACTTTTTATAATAAATTACTGCTAGTTATAAAAAATGGAAAGAAATGCATTATAAATTATTTTTATTAGATTCCATATTCTTACAACTAGTAGCTATCGTTTTATAAGAATAACATTTATTATCAAAACTAAATATTTTACCTTCTGTTTGTTCAATTGGTGGTCCGTTTATAATAACCATATTAGCATTTTGAAATGACATTCTTAATAAAGATGCTAATCCCAATGCTAGAATAATCGACATAACTATACGCCCATGTGGGGATTCTATAAAATTTAATAAACGTAAACGTGTCATATTTATACTTTTCTTATTACTTATTACTATATTTATATATATTTATCTTGTTATAGTGTATTGTCTTTCTTTCCAAGTTTTATACCTAACTGTATTTTATCATTAAAAGTGTTAGATATAGTACTATCTATTACTCTTAGAAGAATGTGTAATATCAATGAATGATTAAAGGATGTTCTAAAATAAGATTAGGATCGCTAGGACATTTAACTTCAGTTGCTTCATATTTATAGCAACTTTTACTTTTATCTTGGTATGTTAAAGAACCTGCATTTTCTGGATTAGGAAATCGATAAATAATCATTGGTTCTGGATGTATAAAATATACTAATAGTATTGAAATTAAAAATGATCCAATAAATACTGTTGGATGAATATATTTAGAAAACATTTTTAATAATTATATTTTTCTATTAGGCTTATACACAAATAAACAGGCGTATTTTAAATGCCCTGCCCTCTTAAAACTATATATAGCTAAGATTTTATTTATGTCCTAAATAATCCTGTGTAAAGGACTAATCATTATTTAACAAAAGAATTGTTTCTAATTTAGTGGTTAATTAAAATAATTCTAGATTATCTAGTTGTTCTTCTTCATATATGAATGATTCATCATCTATTTTATCTTCTTCTTCTTCATACTCTGGATATATATCGTTAAATTCATTAATTTGTGTTTTAATTTTTTCTTGTTTAATTATATTTTTTTTATATTTTTGAAAAAGTTTTTTTAATTGTTGCCTTTCTATATATTCTTTTATATATTCATCATTATTAATTTGATAATCATCAATTGTTTCTTCTAATATTTTATTTATAGGTATATCTAGTATTTCTTCTATATCTGTAGATATATTCTCATTATGAATGTTATTTGAAAGATTATTTGTAAAATTAATAGAAAGTTTATTTGCAATTATTGGTTTATTTTTATAATTACTTTTTGGAAGACCTCTTGGAAGACCTTGTGACCAATCAATTATACCCATCCAACTTGGTTGTAATTTAATATCACCTAACATAATTAGGTTTCAAAAAATAATAAAAATAATAAAAAACAGATCTAAAATCTAAAAATAATTAATATTTAATATTTATCCGATCTAGTAGTTGTTAGTAATTATTAGTAGTTATTAGTAGTTATTAGTATGCATATCCTTCCAAGGGTACTATATACAGTACCATAGCTAATACTTTTTATAGTAAATTACATCTAGTTATAAAACATGGAAAGATGCAAGTAGTTATTAGTATTTAAATTAATTCAATACCTGTAGAAAGTATATAACGTGTCATACCAACTAACATAGTATATTGAATTAATAATAGAAATAGACTGAAAATAATCCCTGCCATATATTTATGCCAATTATTAGGAAATAATACACGACCTTGATAAAGATTATATGTTAATTCATCAATTTCCCTAATAAAGAATGGTAAAATCTGTTGAGCCATAGGAAAAGCAATGGCAAATGTTATTAATCCTGAAACTAAACCCAATGTAATACTACTAGTTGACATTGCAATAACTAATGCTTGTGCTAGAATACCTACTACTGCCATACCATTAATAAAATTGCCAGATAACCATCCTGCAAAGTTAGTAGTTTGATCACAGGGATTAGGATATAGATTAACAAATAGGTCAGGTGCACCTGCTTCAGAAAGAGTTAATGCAATCATAATTAGACCAGGTAGATAATATTTAAGTGTTTCAAAATCGGAATTTGCAAATAGATATCCCGGTATAGTTATAACAAATATTAAATAAAATATTAGTGTATCTAAATTAGGAATACTAAGACATAAATTTATAAACTTCATTTTACTATATCCTTTTATATATCCAATCTAATATTTTGAAATATTTTATTATTAGCACTTTTTCATACTCACATTTTTATATTGTACTAACTTTTCTTATGATTTGTAAAAATACTTCTACAGTTCTAGATACAATTAGTAACCGGAAATTAAAATAATTATTTATGATACTTTTATAAGATTTTCTGATGCTTTTCCTTATTATTTTTTAATATTATTCGATTATCAATAGCGTTTAGGACTGTAGTTCTTTTACTAGTTTTTTTTACTAGTTCTTTTGCTAGATCTTTTGCTAGTTCTTTTGCTAATAGGAATATATTTTTTAGTTATGCTATTAGAAATATAATGAGTATGTGTTTTAGTATTACCTTCACGTATAATTCGTTTCTTGGTTAATTCATAATATTCATGATGAAATTGCATTTCAGATTGAGGGATTCCAGATTCAGTTTGAAATGTTACCCATTTATTTTCTAATTCTTGTAATGTTCTAGAATAAACTATTTTACCAAACCATTTACTTTTATTCATAAGAATAACTAATCCTGATGAAAGATTTAATTCTAAATTCAAATGATTTCTAAATGGTTGTATTTTTTTATTAAATCCATAATATTCTAGCAATGCAGATAAACTTATTCCAGATTCATGTTCAAATGCTTTATATTGAGAAGTAGATAATAAAAATGGTTTTAAATTAAATTGTGGCTTGTTAGGATTTACTGATATATAATATGGTTGATTTAGTCCTATAAATATTTCCATGGCAGTTATTTTTGGATGTGATGCTAGTTGTAAACATACTATCTTATACATTTTCTCTGGAACATTCATTATTACACCATTGAATATATTATCTCTTTTATTAGGAATACTTCCCGTTATAACTTTTATTTTAATTAAATTACGATTACGATTTAAATTTTTACACCAATTTTCCATTAAAACCCATAATCCACTATTAAATACGATTTCTTGTGGTGTTAGATTAGACATTAGAAAGGTTTCACTCCATATTGACATATTTGTTTTATGTTGTCCTGCTGGTGCATTATGTCCCATACTACCTCCATATTCCATATATGAATCGTATTCCTCGATTGTATGTTGATATTTTGTAGGTATATCAATATCTTGTCGAAAAGGGTCTTCTATAATTCGACGGTCAATAGGTGCATTGGGGTCATCTTTTCCTGTTTGTGATGTAATTGTTTCTGCTACTAGGATAGGGTATTTATAACGAGTAGAATAAAATATATCAAATTCTTGTTTTTTAAGATATAGAATTGTTGAAGAATGTCTAGATGAATGTGAAAGTGTAGGTGATATGAAATAACGTTTGGAAAATATTTTAGTATAATGAGATAAATTATCTAGAGATGGTAAATATTTTCTAGATTCCATTTATAATTTATAATTTATAATTTATAATTTATTTAGAAATTAAAAAATAAGGTAAAAAGGGTTTAGATAGATAACAACTAAAGAAAAAGACTAACTTTATGACCGTGTTCATCTTTACCTGCTAAACGCTTACGAGTTTTACCACCACGCATTTTCATCGAAACTTCTTTTGATTCAACCATAGGCATCTTCTTTTTACAAGATACACACCAGGCCATCTTTTTATCTGAACTGCTTGATTTGCTAGTTTGCTTCTTAGTACGACGAGCCATATCTAAAACTAATTTATGATAATTAAAATAAACGAATTAAATTCTATTAATTAGAAAGAAAATAAAAAGGAAAATAAAAAGGAAAATAAAAAGGAAATTAGATTATTACAGATAAGATGTTTTATCTAGAAATCCTTTTTTTCAGCACCTGAATATTCTAGATAGTCTTCTAGATTACATTTATTATTAGAATTTTTTAATTTTTTTTGAACTTGTTTATCACAATTTTTACTTAATTGATGTATTTTTGTTTTTGTCATTTTAGAAGGTTTTTTTTGTGATTTTGTCATCATTGTTTCCAATGTAGATTTTACCATTTGCGAATGTTTCTTACATGATGGAATTTTATGTTTAGCTAGTCGAGTAGCACAATCAATATCAAAATGTTCATTCATAATTTTAACAAATTCATCAGGTGTATGCATTCCAGACTTATTGGCACCAATACCTGTATAATAAATCTTTTGACCTGGCATTTTATTTACTTTAGAGATAATTATAAAGTAAATAAAGATTTTATTTTTAATTTATAAAAAGAAAATAATTTTTATACCTAGGTAGAATTATTATTTGATTTTTTATAAATTATGAATTTTATAATACAAATCTAGCATATCTAGCATACCTAGAATAAATACTATCCAAAAATAAAAAATAAATTAACAATAAAAAAAACTTATATGATAACATCTTTATTTGCAGCAATTCAATAACCAGTTGCCAATCGGCAAATTGTTTATTGTATCCCGGCACACCATATCCCCCATCTGCTAGAGTAGAATCTATCTAGCTGGATACTTTTTTACATAATTCTTTTTTGAATCTGATTTCAAATATTTCTAGCAATGCTAGTTTCTTATAATCATCTTCATTCATATTCCGATAGAAGTCAAATGATATTACAAACACTTTGATACCAGGTTTTGGTATCTCGATATCAGTAATATCCTTTAGGAATTTCAACCAGCCATTCAGTTCAGGGACGGTTTCATCATAAACATAATCTTTGCTAGCTAAATGTTTGCAAGTCCGTAATAGAATAGGTTCTAGAGTGAGTTTATAATAGTCTTCGGTCATAATAGCTGGAATTATATTCTCCATTTCGTGATATTCATTAGAATGATGTGTTTTTCTTTTTTTTAAAGGATTAAATTCTATAAATTTAGTTTTAGGATTATTGATAAATGTTATTGATTTATGTCTACCATCATAAGTTATACCAACATAATTACAATCAAATCTACACGTTGTAAATTCTATATATCCTTTTTCTGTAAATGCTGCAGTTCTATATTTTGCAATCAAATCAATACCTTTACTAGATAGAATTTTATTTATTCTAGCAGTATATTTATTTTTTATTGCTAGAAAATCAGAATTAAAACTACCTACTTTAGGTAATAGCACTTTAAGATAATTTATGGTTTTTTCAATGACGCATCCACCATTATAAAACACTGGAAGTGTTTGACATAAAAATTTAAATTGTTTTATATTACGACAATTTAAATTTGATGACTCTAATAAACTATTTAACTTTATAATATATTCATTATTTATTTGGTCTAGCACTATTGAATATGGACTATCCAATGATTCATCTTTTATAAACTTATTTATAATACTCTCTAGATTCTTTTCCATATCATCTATTAATTCCTCACTCTCTTTTTCTTTTCTGTCTAGAACATCACGTACTTCCTTTAATTCAGCTTTAAATCTTGATTTTAAATCATTAATTATCTTTATCTTCCATTCACAAAATGGTACTACTGCCGAATTATGCAAGTGTTCTCCCGCTTGTTTAATCGCCTCTAGCTTATCCACAAATGGCTTAATCCATTCATCAAAATTTATCTTTTCCAAGTTCTCAAAACGGATAGACAGATTAAATGGTGTTGGTGCTAATAAATGGCTACTAATAATTTTTTCCATTAATTTATTAGCTTGTTCTGTGTTTCGTGCATCTGCTTTTGCAATTACGGTATCTATCTTTTGCCGGATACTAGCAGTTCTCGCATCCCGAATAGTCTTCGGAATAGATTTGAATGTCTTTTCAATATCTCTGATAATACGGTCTCGGGTTTCCATTCTTTCAATCACCTTCTTATATGTATTGCTAGTACCATCTACTTTAATTTCATTATATATTTCAGTACCTAGTGCATCAATCCAATCCCGAATTTGTGTATCACTTATCGCCTTTACAATATCTAGCTTGGTGAAATCAATTGCCTTTTCCTCATTAATACAACTAACAATCTTAGGTAAATCGGTTAAGAATAAACTAGCAGTTTTTCTAAATTCACAACATTCCAAATATTTATTGATATTTGTAATAGCTTCTAGAAATCCATTTTCGGGATTATCTAACAGATCACGGAAATTATTTTCTCTCAAAAGTTTGAATTCACCCCGGTCTAGGTTCTTAGTACAAACCGCATAAGGCGTATCAAATAACTCGATTATACATTCTCGAATGGCTTGGAATTGGTCGTCTTCATCGTGTAACATATCTTGCATATTGCTAGTCGGGTCTATCTCTAAATTCATATCACTAATCCGGAAAACGAGTTTCGGATTGAAATCTTTCAAATCATTCTTACCTTTTAGATAATTAATAAATGATAACATAGGTTCAAATTGCTGTAATGTAATATTACTTAACATCTTAACCTCATTGAATATAATAATATCACTAACTAGATATGCTAGTAGTAGTAATTTCGGATCATTGCTACTATTACCTAGATAAATACCTTGAAAATCCAATAGAATAATGCCACAATCTTCAATATTATATATGTCGATTCCATTAGTGCAATGTACACAGGAATCACTCATCGTGAAAATATGCTGGGAATCGCTTTTCCAATATGTAAGAAGACAATTCAAAAAGGTAGATTTACCCGTTCTGGCTTTACCAATAATACTAACCACTTTAATAGGTTTATCATTATGACTTTTCAGATTTAATGCGGTATTATAGATTAGTTTGCCTTTTTCAATATCTACTAAAGATGACGCCATTTCAGTTTGCCAGTAATAATTGTTTGTTGGTTATGTATGGTCGGTATGTGTTTTTTTAGGATTTTGATAAATGTATTTATTAAATCAATTTTAATTTTTTTTTTATTCTAGAGGTAGTTAGTAAAAGAGATGTTAGAATACAATAAATAAAACATTACATTGTCAGAATAACTTATATAGAAACAATAATTAAATAATAAAAATAGATTAAAAAGCTCTAAAAAGTCTTATTTATACAAACATATATCCTTTAACCGACCAGGATTTTATAAAATCCTTAGGTCTTGGTTATGCGGATAGCGTGCAAAACCTACGGTTTCACACTGTATTGCATCCCTAACTCCAATGGTGTTATCCCTTAAACGGTTATTGGCGTTTTAACGCCATAAAATTAGGGATGGAATAAAGGTGAAAAACTTTAGTTTTTCACCGCTATCCGTATAACCGTTTTGGATTTTTTTAAAAATTCAAAACCGGTTAAAGGATAACACCTTTAGTCGTTTAAGGGATAATAACAGTTTAATTATTTTTTATTTTATTTTTTTTTAAATATAAAATAAATATTTTAGTGATAGAGATAGTGATAGTGATAAAGATAAAGACACCCCCGAACATAATATAATTTTTTTAATTTTTTCATTTACAAAACCCGAAAAAACACTTGCTTATTATCTTCAAAACTTTGATTGTGGGTTATTTTCTTACAAGATACAACCATTCTAAATGATAAATACAAAATGCTAGATAATAATTTGAATAAAAGTTCATTACTAGAATATCTAGAATATCTAGAATATTTAAGAATTTAACAGTCTATGATATAATCTCTTGGTACAGCTAGAATTTCTAATAAGCTGAGCTAGCTAAAGATTGTGTATAAGGATTTTGACGGAAGGCATCTAGAATTTCTGGATTGATACGTGCTCTTTGTGTTTCTTCTGGCAATTTACTTTTAACTCTTGTTAGACCACATCCATTTTTTTGTGGTGGTGCCTCATAAACGAAAGTTTCCGCCGGTTCTCGAATGTTAATTTGGTCACCTTCAATTCGTTTATGTTCAATATTCCAAATATCACCGCCAGAACTGAGTTTAACACTTTCTGGTGTAGGTTCTCGTCCTAGTGCAATTTCTTCTTTATTTGGATTCATACGTGCATTATACATAGAATCATAACTTTCAGGTGTATTAGTATAGAATTTAGCGGGACCTTCCCATTCCCAATCATTAAGGAATTGACGATTGGTATTTTTAGCATCGTAGCTAGCGGCAAGATAACCACGACCTGGTCCGGTTCCTGTTTCACCGTCTGCAATACCTTGATAATACCAATCAGTAAGAAATTGTCGGTTGGTATTCTTCATATCTACACTTGTGCTAGTATAACCGCCGGGTTTAAGTGATTCCTGATTACCCATAAACCCTATATGTTCATTATCGATGGTGACTTCTTTCATGGTGGTGCGGGCGATATCTTCAGGGTCATATACTCGTAGTGAACGGGGTTGTTGTGGGTTCATATTTATATGTAGTGCTTTATTATGAATATTCTGTTCTTTAATTGTGGTTCGTGCAATATCATTAGGGTCATGAACGATAGTTTGCGTTTCACCTTTAAGAGAACCCATATAAGAATTATCAATAGTTTGTTCTTTAATAGTAGTACGGGCAATATCATTAGGGTCATATGTAGTCATTTTTTTATTGCCAGTTAGAGAGCCTTGATAATCATTATCTTCTGTTTGTTCTTTGATAGTAGTACGTGCTAGATCATTAGGATTATATACTGTTTGTTTTGCTGGCATTGATGCGTGCATATTACCTTCAGGGCGAATATTTCCAATAAAATTTTCTTTTCTTGTTCGCCGGAAAAAATCCGTTATAGGTGTAATCAATTTTTTCACAGTAATTGTTAAATTATTAAGGTGCATACGGTCTTGTGTAGTATCTCGTTCATTGGGTTTATTTTCAATGCTAGATAGACCATAATCGCCTACACCTTCTGCATTAGCATCATTATTAACAGTCCATGCATCTTCACGATAAGCATTACGGGGTGTAGGATTCATATAATTATTTTTAGTGCTACGACGATATGCACCTTCTTTACGTGGTTTACTAAGTTGTGCTTGTCCGACAGTGCCATAATAAGATCGTTGACGTTGTTTTTGTGTTGGTTTCATATAAAATTTTTCTCGTAGTTGAGATGCTTTTACAGCACTAGAAAGATTTCCACGTTCAGGATCTGAATTATAATAACGTTCGGGACGATGTTTGAATGGTTTAGCTTGTAAACCACGTTGACCACTTTTTAATCCTGCAACAACACGACCTTCATATGATAATTTGGGATTTGTAAGAACACGTAGTTCATCGACACTTTTAGGTAATACATAGTCTCGTGCATTAGATTGATTAAGACCACCAACAGGCATAGCAGTGTAACCTGCAGCAAGACCAGGTCCAACACGAACATCTTGAAATGGTTTTTCATTTTGTCTTTTTTGTGATGCAACATAACGATCCATACCCACAGAATCAGTAAATGAAGGACTACCATAAACATAGCTGTTATTGGGAGTAACATCAAAAAATGATTTAACTTCATGCTTCTTTTGACGATAAGTCTCATCAGAACCAGTAAATCGTCCTAGCCGATTACTATTAGCATCAAAATTAAGATTATGTTGATTTTTATTTTTAATAAATGGAACCATATTATCATGAAAAGCTTCTTTTTTAATAGATTGTCCTGATAGCGGTGAAATAAAAAAATCACTTTCACCCCCTTCACGCTTACTAGTATCAGTTGGTAATCCAGTATTACTATTATTAAGAATACTTTGATTAAAACCCATAATAGGTATTACATTAGTAGATGTTGCAGTTCTAGCATCATTAAAATTTTTATAAGCTAGAGAAGCTTCTGATTGAAAGACATTATTTAATATACCCGATGACAAAGACATGATTATATATTACAAATATAATTACTATATAATACTAATATTTTACTAAAATAAAACAATCCACTCAATTATCTTAACATTATATAATGATAAATTAATTTAAAGATAATCTAGAATCAACCTAGTATTGGGGACTTGTTTTTTGCGGTTAAATTAAAAACTTCAAAAACTAAGTATATAATATATTTCTACGCTAGGCAGTTCTCCATTTTTAAAATGTCTATCTCTGCTAGAATATCTATTGATTCTTTCTATAATAAAAGAAAGGATGTATATGATATATGTGGTAATATAATTAATAAGGATAAATATCCTTTTGTTGAAGTATTATCTAGATATTTAATTGATATTGTAGAATTGATAGATATTGAAATAAAGAATTCTGCTAGGAATTCTATGGTTAATTGGCGAGAAAAGAAAAATCCAAAACTGTTATCCCGATTAATTAATAATGATGACAATGTAAATCTAATTAACATCAGTATGAACAAAATTACAGGTACAAATTATATGTCTATTGTATCTGAAATTACTGATGCATTAATGAATGATAATCATAGAAAATTAGAGGATTATTGTAAATATCTTTTTGATATGATTTTTAAAAAGTGTATTGCAGATGAATTATTTATTGCCGATTATATACGTTTTCTATTCGGATTTAAGGGTGTAATTGCACGACATCTTAATGAATATATAAATCAATTTGTTAATGAAATTATAAATTTTTTAAATACAAATCAGGGTGTTAAAGATTATACATATTTTCTGCAATTAAAAGATGTTATTGGATTTCGTAATGTTGGTGTTATGCTGGCACATATTTATAAGATTGTAGAAACTAATTCTACCGATAGTAATTTTAATGTAGCAATTGAAACATCTATATTAGTTGCAAAATTGGATACACAAATGGGTATTATTTTAAATAATTTAGATTGGTTGCCTGCCAATATGGATGATTTAAATTCAAGATTATATTTAGTGATAGGTTTAATGGAATTATTGATGAATGACATTTGGAATTCATTTAATGAAAAAATACAGTTTAATTTTAATGATATTTTAAAACAAACTTATAATTGTTCTAGCATTCCAAATAAAATTAAATTTAAAGTTCTCGATATTCAAGATATGATTAAGAATATGAAACCCGTTTTACCTCATATGAATAGTATTTCTACAATTACAAAAGAAACTTCTAATGAATTAAATCAAGAACAATCTAATAGTAATAATAGTAATATTTGTGTAAATAAATTAGTCATAAAGACAATAATCCCTAGCACATTACAACAGAATAGTAATTTAAATAGTTGTGGTAATATTTGGGAAACTAGAAAGCAATCTTTAATATCTAATGAACACCAATCACAATCAAATGAGAATATTAATATAGATTCTAGACAATATCATAATCGTCATAGATCTCGAAATGATAGAAATTATCAGGATAGAAATAAATCAGATAAATTACCTTCAATAAAACCACAATCATCAAATATTTTAAAAGATAATAAAAATAGTATTAATAGTGTAGATGCAGATGTAGATGCAGATGTAGATGCAGATGTAGATGTAGATCTAGATGCAGATCTAGATGCAGATGCAGATGTAGAAAAAGATATAAAAAATGATGATGATGATGATGATGGGTTTATTATAGTAGAGAAGAAAAATAAAAATAATAGTAAAAATATATATAAACCTAAAAAAACACCTGCATTAGCTATTGAAGGTGGAAAAATATATCCAAATACTAGTTCTACTTCTAGAACTAATACTAGTATTAGGCGTAAATAATTTGTATAAATATTCTTCCTTTTTTTTAATTTTAATCTTTTTATAACTATGGAAACCAAACAAGTGGAATCTAGCAAACTAGATGTAATAATGAAGTATCGAAATATAGCAATGTCATTTATAAATAATTATAAAAAAGATTTAGTTAGTATCTTTTTACAACATTCTAGAGATGCAAGCGATGATGATCGTATTGGTGTTCTAGGTATTAATATAACTGATAATAATTCAGATAACAAAGAAGGAGCTGATGTTTCTTATATACCAATTCGTATTCTAGAAGAACCTTTACAAATGACCATACTAGAAAAAATAAAAGAAAATGATAAACATGTAATTTATATACTTCTATTTACACCCGTGGAAATGCAAATTATCGAAGTCGATATAAGGTCGCTTATGTAGGTAACCTTCGTAATGGATTAGGACTTGATTCATATAATGGATTTTTAACTAAAGGAACAGATTGGCCTGATTCATATAATGGATTTGGTGTCAGACGAACCTGTGTGTTTGATTTATATGTTTTTTGCTGGTGATATTGCTTTTGATTTTGATTTTGATTTTTCTTTTGCTTTTGATAATTTGATTCTATTTGTAATCTTTGTTCTGCTGTAAGATTATCATTATGTGTCAAAAATTTATTTTTGTTAAAGTTACGTCTATAGGTTTTCGTCATATTTTCATAATTATAATTATGTAAACTATTATTATTTAGAATTGCTTTAATTCTATTTGTAATTGTTGTCTTTTTATTGTTTAGACCACCTTTTTGTATTTTAGTATGTTTTAATTTACTTATTTGTTTCATTTTCATTAACTTATACTTTAACTTTATACTTTATATTTTATACTTAAAAAATAAAGCTTATTGTGTAAATATAATGTAATTATTTTGAAAAAAGTTCAATCCAAGGTATATAATCTCTTTGCCATCGAAAAGGTTCATCTGTTGGTATCAAATAATTATAATCTTCCATAAAAACATGTTTCAATGTATAATTCAATATACCATATCTATCTAGAGCCTCTTCTAGAATACTTGTTTTCGTTTTTTCTTTTAGATTGCCAAGTCTAATAAAAACTTTTTCAATATTATGATTCATTACTATCTCATTAAAACGTTTAATTCTTCTAGAATACTTATTTTCAAATTCTGGTATATCCAATTCAGTGTCTAGATATTCATGTGGTAAAGTTAAACCTTTATACTTACTATGAATCATTTTACATCTAGATTTATAATCTTTACAATCAAAATTATCAAAATTATCTGATTGTGGTTTAATAAAATATTCTTTGAAATCTGTGAAACCAGAAAATTTATTATCTAGAATACTTATCAAAGTATCCATAGAAGAAAGTACACACCAATCTAAAGGCATTGAACCGCTAGTTTGTAATTTCTTATCTCGTAATTGATATGATACACTACAATCGGAACCTAATGATATATATGCACGATGCATGCGATTATCTATTTACAATATTTTTTATAGTCGTTTAAGGGATAGGGATAGGGATAATAAAAATCATTTTTTTTTACTACAATTTTATGTGATTTAGAATAAAATTGAATTTTATTTATGTATTGTGTAAATAATACTCATTCAAAATGAACCTAGAAAAAAACGACATAATATCAAAAGTAATTACACTTGAATTACCACGTAGAAATAAAATTGTCTTTTCCTCTTTTGATACTCTAGATGAAAAAATTTTAAATGAACCTCTAGTATCATTAATTGAGTCTTTAAAAAATATTATTCCAGAAAGTATTCTAGAACCTACTATTACAACACCTGGATCCCATAAAAAATATAGTACCAATATAGAATTATGTTGTAATCATATTAATTATGTAATGCGTATTACTACTAAAAGTGATATTTTACCACGAATAATTGAAAATACATACAAATCACTTGGAAATTGTTGTTATTTAGAAATTAATGGTCGTATTTATAAAAACGGTTTATTCAAGGATATTCTTTCATTAGAATATATGCCATTTTCATTTCGACAACCTGATGATTCTATTCGTGAATTTATAATTCAATGGTTACAACGTAATTTTATTAATGTAGATTTACTAGTTTTAATTGGTGGTGAATGCACATTGTTTGGTAAAATATTATCGGGATATAGTAAAGACATTTTATTTCTAACAGATTTTCAATCTATTGTAGATGATGTATATCAGAATTATAAATCACCAATGGTTTATTTAATTAATTATGAAACATGGAAAAAAGAATTGCAAGATTTTCATCGAAGTGAAAACATGTTTATATGTGGTTGTAAACATAGACAACATAAATATTATGATTCCAAAAAAGAACCAAAAAAAATTGCAAGCATTATAAATACTGGTATTAAAGGTATGGGTCACAATCTAGCAACCGAAGTTTGTAAAATCAATGCAAACAAATTATATATAATTAGTTGTAATCCTGAATCATGGAAAAAAGATTGGATTATTTTGAATCAATATTATAGTATAGAAAATGCAATAGAAATAAGAACTAATTATTCTGTTTGGATATATGTTTTAGTTAAGATGTAAATCTTTTATTTTTCATTTATTTTTCTAGTTTTGCGTTTACTTCTAGAATACTTTATTTTATTTTTATTCATCCATGTAGCATATACTGCCATTGCCTCTTTCATTTGTGGTGTTCTATGTGGATGATATCCTTTAACCGGTTTGGATTTTTTAAAAATTCAAAACCGGTTAAAGGATACATTGTAATTACAACTTGTTTTTGATATGTTAAATCATATGGTGCAATATTTTTTAAAGTCATTCTAGCAGAGGTTGCATTTGCAAATCCTGTTTTTGTTTTTGGTTTTCCTATTCTATTTGGTGAATATAGATTTTGTTGCATTGGTTATATATAATACAAAATGATAAAAATAATTTTCCTTAATAGATAGTTTTCTAATATTGAGATATAATATCTTCCCGTTGCCAATTAACACTAGGTGGATTAGTAGGAACCATTTGAACTGGAACTATAGTCTCGCAGATAGGAGTGTTGCTAGGACGAGGATAGACATTATATTGGTCAATAGGTTTAGGTAAACAAGGCCGGTGATTATCTTTAGAAAGGAGTTTAGTGTTTATTTCGTAGTCGAATTCGTGAAGGACTCGTTCTTGCGGGTCTGCAGGCAACCATTCAAAACGAGACCATCCTGTACCTCGTAAAGTGCTGGGTGGATTGCTTAATTTTGTATCTTCTGACCATAAACCGTTATCTGCAAATTTCAATATTTCAGTATTATCCACACATACTTTTTCAAAAGGTTGGCAACCATTGCGAACTTTGCCGGTTTGTGCACCACAATTAAAGCTAGCATTATTATTTGGCATATATTGACGGTCAGGACAACGTGTTAAATTGCGGGATAATCCTATTAATTCACTATCAATATCAATTAATGCGGTGTTTTTGGATACACTAACCCCGGAGGATTGGGCGATATATCGGGGGTCTTTAGGTAGAACAGGGACTGATTGATTATCAGGTCGCATTAATTGATACATACCTGGACCGATTTCCTGGGCTAGTTGATATTTATAACTGCAAACGTCATATTTAGATGATGCACAAGCCATTTTTCAATTTGATTTATACTTTATACTACAATAATATTATATTATTAATTTTTATTTTTATATCTTCTAGTTTGATTATTTCTTAGTTTTGTAATAGAATGTTTAGTCTTAGTTTTATGTGATGAATATAATTTATTTTCTAATCGTCGTTTTGTTAATTTCAATTTTAATAATTCTATTTTTTTAGTTAATCTAGATACACCCCCACCGGTTTGTGTTACAGTTATTGGATTTGTAGTATTAGTGCTAGAACTATTATTTGTTTCTGATTTGGTATCAGATATTTTAATATTTTCGCCTTGGTTAACAGTATTCTCAATATCAGCGTTCATAGTCTCGTTAAGACGTGATATAGCATCTTCGACATCGGTTTCACTAGGATTGCTAGGTTCTGTTGTTTCAACTAATTGATTTAATTTATTGGCATTTGCTGTAATAATATTGCTAGAATTATTTATACTGCTAGAATTATTTATACTGCTAGTATTGCTAGTATTGCTAGTATTGCTAGTAGCAGGAATATTTAATGCATTGCTATTAGTGGATATATAATCATCTACAGAAATAATATTACTCTGATTATTACTTATTATATTTGTTTTAGGTGTAGTTGTAGTTCCAGATGTAGTTCCAGTTGTGGGTCCAGATGTGGTAGAGCTAAATACATTTTTAGATAATGTATCATTTGCAATTTTAGCAGTATTTGAAACCAAATTTGTAATACTAGATACACCATTACTTATACCCCCTAGAAAATTTTTAATACCATTTGTAGCACGGGCAACAGTGCTTTGCTGTTCTTCTTGTTGTGGTTCTGCTTCTTCTGTTGTCATAGCTACTTGTTCTTCGACTCGTTTCATCTTTTTATCTACTTCAAAAAGCCCATTGATATAGGCATCAATTTTTTCCATATCTTGCTGACGTGTTGCATTCATATATCTTTGTGTATAATCTTTAACATGTCTTAATAGATCAACTAATTCCAATTGTATAGAATCCATTTTATTACGAAGAACTTCAAAATGTGCTGTTGTCATTACATCCGAAGGCATTCTAGATTGCATAGGATAATAAGTTGGTAATATTTCAGGTGGTTGTTGTGGTGGTTGTGGTTGTTGTAGTGGTTGTAGTTGTGGTGGTTGTAGTGGTTGTGGTGGTGGTAATGCCATTGATAGTGATATTGGTGGTGATATTGGTGGTAAAAGATTTGCAGGTGTGTATTTATTTTGAATACGGGTTAGACTTTCATCTTCACCATGATGCGGGTTCATCATATTTTCTTTGAATCTACGCAATAAATCAGCTTTTTCTGTATCTGGAATAGGTAATTTTGAAACCTTTTCGATTAATACTTCTATATCTAGTGCATTAGATTTAGATTTAGATTTATTATGTTGATTAAACATTGATGTTGTAATAATTAAATGGGTTATACTTATAAATTAATTAGAAAAAGTAATCTAGAAACTGTAAAAATAGATTTAATATATAAATTAAAAAAAAAAATGAATATCTATACTTTGTAATGGATATTATTTTCTTTGTAAAAATGGCAGAATCACAACTACATATTACTAGTTCTAAAATGCTTTTAGAATATATTAAAAAAATTATTGATGATTTTATGTCTTCACATACTTCTAAAGAAGAAATTCAAAAATATATTGAGCAACTAGAAGAGCAAACAAAAGAATTAAAAGTATTAAAAGAATATGAAATGTTTGCACAACATAAAATTAAAGAATTGGAAAACAAATTACTATTGCTAGAGGAATCTTCAAAAAAAGAAATTATGCAAATTAAACAACAAAATATTGATATCTTAGAAGATAGTATTAGACAATCACGTCTTATAGCAAAACAAGTTAATGAATGTCAATCTAATAAAGAAGAAATTAAGAAACTAAAGTATGAACTTTCTAAAAGTCAAATGAAACATCTAGAAGTACCTCTAGCCCCGGTTGTGTCATCATCTTTTACACCAGTAGTAGACCCTGCACCAGTTTCTACATTTGCATTTTCATCTAGATTGTCTTATCCAGTTGAGACATTTAATTCAAGTATAAAAACTGATGGAATGCCATATAAGCGTTTTAGAGAAGATGAACCAGATGCAAAACCACTTAATGCATATACACGTTTGTGTCGAATGATAAATTGTTCAGGCAATTGCCATTATGCACATAATCTTATTGAAATTAAACTTTGTAATTATGGTGCACATTGTAGTTCACATAAAGCAGTATGCAAAAACCATTTACATACTGAAGCAGAACGTCAGTTTCATATTGATAAAATGATTAAAAATTGCTTGATTGAAAGATCATGTAAATCTTATGATATTGATGGAAAATGTAGTAATCCTAATTGTAATTTCTTACATCTAGGTAAGTATTAAAATTATCTCTTTCATATTACATATTTTTCATGTAACAATTAAAAATATTTTTTTGAGGTTAAGGCATAAATTTAACAACGAGGCATTCTACCGCCCATATATGGATCTACTTGAATAGGTGTAACACGATACATTTGACCTTCTGCTAGATGATAGGGTGTTGCATCAATTAACCTACCATGATTTGCAGGATTGCCACGCATAATAATTTGTCGGGGTTGGCAAACATTCATCTCACCAGTTGGACAAGGATTGATATATTTTAGAGTATCACAACGGGATAATTTGCGATCAATGCCAAAAAGATCACTTTCTAAATCAACCATATTTTTGACAATGCTAACATCATTACCACTTACTATACCATGTGCAATTCTTACTGGTTTTGGATGTTCATAACGAACTGGATCAATAATATAGGCAAATTCGCCTACACTTTCTGCTAGCTTCTGTTTATAGGCACAAAAATCATATTGGTTGCGATTAAAAGACATTTTATTATTATACTAATTATTATACTAATTATTATATATTTTTAAAAAAATATTTTAATATACACTAAACTATATAAATAAAATAAATACAAATAAATATATTTATTATTTATATTCTAAAAATGATATCTTGCACACTAATTATGGGTTATGCCTGAGATATTTTATTAAATATCTTTTGGTGGTTCAGGTGGTGTTGAAAAATCTAATGTTATCATTGGTATTGCTGGTACAGGTGCAGGTGCTGGTGCTAGTGCAGGTGGTGGTGCTGTTGTAGTAGTAAATGTAGGTGCTATACCTGGTGCACCAAATTGTTGTCTAATAAAATTACGATTACATTGATTTTTATATGGATTCCATTTACAACCGGGTGTAGCTGTGCAACTTGCTGTATCCATAAACCCTCTACAATCAATTTGTTGTTGTGGCTGTGTTGCACCAGTATTAGATGGTGATGGTGGTGGTGGTGGTGGTGCTAATGCAGGTAATGCACCTAATATACCACTAGAAGCAGGTATTGCACTAATTGGTAGTGGTAGAGGTATTGTAGGTGCAGGTGCAGTTGTAGGTGTAATAGCTGTAGTTGGTGCTGGTGGTGGTGCATTTTTTCCTTTCTTTTCAGACGGACGCATAAAGAAACTGGGTTTTGTTATTTTCTTAGGTGAAGAAATTTGATTTATTTCATCAATATTTATTTTGCTAGGTAAATGATTGGAAATATTTTTTATAGATTGACGACTACTTTCTTTTAAGGATAATTTTGAATTATTTTCAGAACCGTGTACACTATGTTTTTTACTTCTAGATGAGCTATGTTTTTCACTAGTTTTTTTTGTTTTTTTATGTGTTTTCTTATCAGAATCTATTTTTAATAAACTACGCTTTGTTTTATTTTTAGATTTAGAACTAGATCTAGAACTAGTTCTAGAACTAGATCTAGAACTAGAATTTCTATTAATTTCAATAACACGACTATGTCGACGTAGATTTTTTTTAGTAGCACTTAATACTTCTTTTAAAAAAGAACGGGTTTTACTATTATCAATTATATAATCTGTATGTTCAATCATACGACTTTTTTTAATATTTTCAATAGTCACTATATTCAAAATAAACTTGCTTTTTCCAACTTCTACAGATAAATATTTAATTAAATCTTTTTCACGACCAGCAAAACTAGATTGTAAAATATAGTCAACCTGCCGTAAAATGTGTTCTCTTCTAAATGCACTAGGTTGTGGTTCTTTCATTATTCTATAATTGCTAAATAATAATGGATTTGATTTATCTACACGTCCTTGTTTGAAATTATTTTTTAAAATTACTTTTCTAAATAATTTTTCCATGCCATTAAAATGAGCATAATCATCGACTTTTTTAATATTTGTTAAATGAGTTTTATAAGCTTTATTATATTTTGTAGTTGCATCTTCCATAGTTTCATAAATTTTTATTAATGCACGTTCACTATGTTTTGTTTTTTTAATAGTAGATTCAAAACTTTTTCCTGAACTAAAAAAACCTCCTCCATCCTGTTTATTATTATCTATTTCAATCATTATTTTATAATTGTTATATTACTATTTTTAAAATATATATATATTTAATTTCAGGTTAGTTATTGCCATATGTTATGTCAAAGTAATGATAAAATTATTTCATATTTATTTAATGTATATATATATATTAGCTATATAGGATAAAATATAAAAATGGATACATATTTAAAATTAGCGTCAGTTAAGAAAAATAAAACATGTAATTGTATATCACCATTTTATATTCACGATATAACTGGAATTAATCCAAATACTGGTCGTAATTATAGTTCTGAAGACCGTGATATTTTAAAAACTGCTTTATATCGTATATCTGCTGCTAAAGGTTGTAATATTACAAGTTGTTGTGATCCAAATGATCCGACAGCAATGCCAGATCAAACATTTACTAAAAATTTTATTAGCAAATATCCAAAAATAATGCCTATATATGAAGGTTCACAATTAAAATACATCAAATTATCTACATCTAATGATGTTAAAGAATCTGGATGGATTGAACCTACACCCTATTTTATATGTAAAATTACAAAAGCAACAATTCAAAATACAAAAGATTCTACAATACAATTGGCAGTTAAATTAGTAAATGATTGTTTTACTGATTCATGTTCAAATATTGAAACAATTACTGTACAAAATTTATTAGGCAATAGCAAAGCAGAAATGAAATATACTGGTTTTGATGATGCACGTGTTAGTCAATCTATTTTAGAAGGTAATATTTCCTATGTCAAGGAATACATCCGCAAATACAAAGAAATCAATATGCCATTAACCACTAATGATTATCGGAATCGAATGATACATCTAGCATCAGAGAGTAATCGATCTGATATTCTAACAATGCTTATTGCTTTAAAGGCAAACCTGAATATACAAAATAAATTAGGCGAAACGCCTATTCATTTTGCAATTCGTGCCAAAAATTTAGATAATATTTCAATATTATTAACACAAGGTGTTGATTTGACTATTCCAACACTTAAAGGTGAAACTGCAATGTTTTATGCAATGGCAACTGGTGATATGCGAGTTATAAATATGCTATATACTAATAATTCACCTATTCTAGGTGTTGATTCTCAAGGTAATAACTTAATACATTATTGTATATTGAATTGTCCTAGTTTTAAGGAAGATGACACTAGTGTACCTAATACTAAAAGTGAAATAATTCAATGGTTAATTGATCATGGCATTAGTACATCTCAAAAGAACGCAAAAGGTATAACACCTCTAGAACTAGTATCTCGACAAATTAATAAAGAAGTTAATAAAGAATGTGCACAAACAAATAAAAAAGACCAAGAAACTGTAATTGAAAAATTTTTTGGCGGTAGTGGCGGTAGTGGCGGTAGTGGCGGTAGTGGCGGTAGTAATGGTGCAACTGAACAAAATTTAGATAATTATACGGATGAACATTTATCTCTTCTAGATATACAAACGAAATTATTCAATAATATAATTAGAAATAATCCTAAAAAATATAATCGTTATATTAATGTTTCTGAACTTCCTAAAGGTTCGCCCATTGAAGTTCTAGATACTGTTTGTGTAGGTGGTGTCAATTTAACTGGTAATGAAGATAGTGATGAATGTATTGCAAAAGGTGGTAAAGTAGTAAAAGTAAAAAATAAAACAACAAAAATTAAATTGGAATTAACACCTCAAGAAGAAAGTGCAACAGATAAGGTTAACCAACGTGACCTTTATTTAAAAAAAAACCCACAACACATTCCAAAAAACACTATACCTGCCAATATAATAGAATATAATGCTAGTGTTATGCAAGGAATACCACAAACAACCGCTGGTATCACTTATCCTATTGCTACTGGTAGTAATAATATGATAGAATCTAGTTCACCAGCAACTACACTAGCATCTAATCAAGAAGTGCAAGATAACAAATCTGTTTC